>MDSW01007748.1_pt1 | contig 10163 bp, 8 predicted proteins | sample 811171 | NCBI WGS metagenome assembly MDSW01 (sample SAMN05326641, study PRJNA326480) | marine metagenome | isolation source: seawater | place: Atlantic Ocean: North West | collected 2012 | reverse complement strand
GAAGTTTCATTTTTACCATCCATACTCATTCCCCCATTTCAAATTACTCAATATTCTATACTTAAAATAGAAAAAAAAAAAATAAATTAAAAAATAAGATTGATTAGTTAATAAATTAGTATCAATTTATATGAATGTCTAATCTAATACTTGACCAAAGGTCTATAATTAATAGAAAAAAACTTGCTACGTGTATTTCGTCGATAGCTAAAGAAAACAATTTGAGGACAGAAGGATCCCAAAAATTAGTTCTAAAATTAATTTCGGATGAAATAAAATTAGGTAAACAGGAGATTAAAAGAAGGTTTGAGAAAAATCAAAATGGTTTGAATGCTGCTAACTTAAATTCATTTTTAATTGACCAAGTTATAAGAACCTTATATGAGCTAGGTACTTTAAATATATATAGAGCAACAAACCCTACCAAATCAGAAAGGTTAGCATTAGTAGCTATTGGAGGGTTTGGAAGATCAGAGTTGGCTCCCTATTCGGATATAGACCTATTATTTTTACATCCCTATAAGCTTGCCTTTTGGTGCGAACAGGTAATTGAATACATACTTTATAGTTTATGGGATCTTGGTTTTAAACTCGGTCATTCTGTTAGAACTGTTAAAGATTGTATTAAATTTTCTAAATTTGATATAATTACAAAAACTAGTATTCTTGAATCAAGATATATCTGTGGTGACAGAAAACTATATAACCAACTAAAGGAAAAATACTCTAAGGAGATAATTACAAATAGCAAAAACTCTTTTGTGAACTCTAAGCTAATTGAGAAAAATTTAAGATATAAAAAATTTGGTGAATCAAGGTATTTAGTCGAACCAAATATTAAGGAGGGTAAAGGTAGTTTGAGAGACCTTCAAACTATTTTTTGGGTTGCAAAGTATTCTAGTAATATAGAAAAAATTGATCAGTTATTAAATCAAAAAGTTTTTACACATAACGAGATAAATAAATATAGAAAAGCCCAAGTATTTTTTTGGACAGTAAGGTTTTGGTTGCACTATTTAGCTGGCCATTCTGAGGAGAGACTAACTTTTGACCATCAAGTAGAAATAAGTAAAAAACTAAATTTCAGAAATTCAAAATCTAATACTTCTGTTGAAAGGTTTATGAAGAAATATTATTTAACTGCTAATGATGTAGGCTCTTTGTCAAAAATATTTTTTTCAAATATGAATTCAGAGAAAATAACGAATAAAAAAAATTCATCAAGAAAAATAGAATTTATTTTAAATAAAGATGAAGATATTTTTGTAAATCATCAAAATAATCTTACTATTGCTAATGAAAAAATTTTTTTTGAAAAACCTGTTAATATTATTAAACTATTTGCTATTTCCCAATCTTATGATATCGATATACACCCAAAAACAATAACCATTTTAATTAGAAATTTATATAGAATATATAAAATGAGAAATAATATAGAGTCTAATTCTATATTTATAAAAATTTTAATTTCTAAAAAAAATCCAGAAAAAATACTTAGAAAAATGAATGAAACAGGTTTTATTGGAAGATTTATTCCAGATTTTGGAAAAGTTGTTGCACAAACTCAGCATGATATGTATCACCTTTATACTGTTGATGAACATACTATAAGGGCAATAGGTATTCTAAATAGAATTGAGTCAGGTGAATTGAGTTATGAGCATAATTTAGCAACCACAATAGTAAAAAAAATATCTTCACGTCGTGTTTTATATTTATCAGTTTTTCTTCATGATATAGCTAAAGGACAATCTGGGGACCATTCTATACTAGGAGAGAAGATAGCGAGGGATTTATGCCCTAGACTTGGCTTAGATGAAGAAGAAGTTAATGAGGTAGCTTGGCTTGTTAGATGGCATTTAATTATGAGTCATACAGCATTTAAAAGAGATTTAGGGGATTTAAAAACAATAGAGGATTTTGCTAGATTTGTTGGGATAAAAGAACGCTTAAACATGCTTCTTTTACTAACAATTTCAGATATTTCTGCAGTTGGTCCAAATACATGGAATGCATGGAAGGGTCAACTTCTTAAAAATTTATATGAATCTACATATGAGTTGATGGATGGTTTATCAGAAACACCCTTAAATAAAAGAATTAGTATAGCTAAAGATAAATTAAAGACTAAATTAAAGTGGTCAAAAAAAGACTATAACCAATTTGTAAATTTACATTATGATTCCTACTGGCTTTCTAATGATTTAACCAGTCAAATTAGACACGCGAATATTATAAAAAACCAAAATTTTCAAAATAAAGTTTTAAAAATTGATGGTCATATTGATACAATTAATGCTATTACAGAAATCAATGTATATGCAACAGATCATCCGGGTCTCTTTTCAAGTTTAGCTGGCTCTTTAACTCTTGCTGGAGCTATAGTTTTAGATGCAAAAGTTAGTACCACAAAAAATGGAATGGCTTTAGATTCTTTTTGGGTACAGAATTCTATAAACTTACCATATTCTAATAATTCAGATTTAGAAAAATTGTTTAGGTATATTAAAAGTGGTGTTCAAGATAAAAGTTGGTTACAAAAAGAGTATCAAAATAAAAAATTTGATTCACAACAAAATAAAAATTATTTTGAAATAGCAACTAAAATATCAATAAATAATAATATTAGTAATTTATATACTGTAATCGAAATTACTACTCATGATAAACGTGGTTTACTATATGAAATAACTGAAAGTTTGATAAAATTAGAATTACAAATTAGTAGCGCACATATTTCTACTTATGGAAAACGTGTTGTAGATGTATTTTATGTGAAGGATCTTTTTGGTTTAAAAGTTACAAACAAAAGAAAAATAAATAAAATTATTAAACACTTAAAAGAAAAAGTTGATACAAACAAAAAAAAATCTAACTGGAGAAAAAAGTCATATTATTGCGGCCTAAAATCAAAACATATGATAAAAAACTCAATAAACCGGATATTCCTATAACTATGCCCATAGAATAATAAGTAATAAGATAAAATTCTCCTACCATATAACCAGATATACCTCCTAAAGTAAATTGAATAAAACCAAGGGCTGCAGCAGCTGAACCAATATTTTTAGGAAATAAATTTAATGCTGATGCTGTAGCATTTGCTCCTGTAATCGTTACCGATGGCATAAAAAAAGTTATAAGTACTAAAGTTATATAATTCATTTCTGGGTAAATCAAGATATTCATAAGGGTCAATGCTCCAAATATTGCAGCCAGTAATGTTCCCAAAAAAAGCATTTTTTCACTACCAAATTTTTTAACATATAATGCGTTAATTGCCGAACCAATAATCAGAAATAAAACATTTATGAAAAAGAAAAAGCCAAAAATTTGAGGAGAAAAATTTAAATAATCAATAATAAAAAAAGGTGATCCAGATATATACGCAAACATACCAGAAAAACCAAAACTCATACACAATGTGTAACCTAAAAATGTTTTATTTAATATGAGGTTCTTATAATTATTTAATATACTTAAAAAACCTATTTTTGAGCGATAGGACTTTGGAAGAGACTCATTTATATTAAAAGTAAGGATTAAACACATAAATGAAAAAATAATTAATAATATAAATATGTATTTCCAACCAAAAAAATATAAAACCTGCCCACCAATTAGTGGCGCTAATAATGGAGCCATACTCATTACTAAAAACAATATAGATAATATTTGAGAAGATTTATCTTTAGTAAAGGTATCTCTAACAATAGCTCTAGCTATAACTGGGCCAGCCGAGCCACCAAAAGCTTGGAAAAATCGAAATACTATTACAAGTTCAATCTTTGCAGAAAGAATTATTCCAATAGATGCTAAAATGTATATTATTATGCCTATAAAGATGATGGGTTTACGTCCCCATCTATCTGATAAAGGACCGTGAATTAACTGAGCAACAGCGAACCCAAAAAGAAAACTGCTCAAAGTAAGCTGGATTGTTGCCTCATTAACGTCATAAACAATAGCTAACGTGGGTAAGCTAGGTAAGTACATGTCAACTGATAATGGGGCAAAAGCCGTAAGTAAGCTTAGAATTATAATTAGAAAAGTTACTGATTTATTTGAATTATTTTGCATTTAATTTTAATTTCTAAATTATCTAAATTATAATAAACATTTTCTATGAATCACTGAGAATTAAAGGGTAAAAAGTTATTGATTATTAAAAAAGCATTTTTATCAATAAGTAGCTTTACAATTATAAGCAGAATACTTGGTTTTGCACGTGATCTTTTATTGGCAAGTTTTATAGGTGTTGGCATTACAAGTGATGCGTTTTTAATTGCTTTTAAATTACCAAATTTTTTCAGAAGAATTTTTGCAGAAGGTGCTTTTAATACTGCATTTGTTCCACTATTTTCAGAAATATTAAAAAATGACGGGAAACAAAAATCAATTTTATTTGCTGAAACTATCTTATTCCTATTATTATTGATCACTATAATCTTTGTTATTATAGCCCAAGTATTCATGCCTTCAATAATTTATATCTTTGCTCCAGGTTACATGCCAGGAGGGGAGCAGTCAGATTTAACAATAAAACTTAGTAGATTAACTTTCCCGTATCTTATTTTAATTAGCTTAGTAACTCTTTTTTCTGGCATGATAAATTCTCTAGGAAAATTTGCTACAGTAGCTTTTACTCCAATTATATTAAATGTAGTTTTAATAATTGCAATAATCTTAACAACTTATTTAAAGAAAAATTCTGGAGAAGTAATAGCTGCTTCCATAACTATAGCTGGTATATTTCAGTTATTATGGCTTTTATTTCCTATATATAAATTAAATATGAAACTTTTTTTAGCTTTTCCTCATTATACAAAGAAACATATTGAATTTTTTAAGTTATTTTTACCAGGAGTAATTGGTGCAAGTGTAGTGCAAATAAATTTATTAACTGATATAATTTTTGCATCTTTACTTCCAAAAGGTTCTATATCATTTTTATATTTTGCAGATAGAGTTAATCAATTACCAGTGGGAATTATTGGTGTTGCTCTTAGTACTGCTTTATTACCTATATTATCTCAAAAAATAATTGCAAAAAAAGAAAAAGAGGCAGTTAAAATACAAAATAGAGCAATAGAAATCGGATTCTTTTTTGGTTTGCCTGCGACACTTACTTTTATATTTTTTTCTCAAGAAATTATTCAACCTCTCTTTGAAAGAGGTGCTTTTTCTGCAAATGATACTTTTTTAACCTCTCAAGCATTAATAGCATATGCTTTTGGATTGCCGGCTTATATACTATTAAAAATTATTTCTGTATCATTTTTTTCAAGAAAAAATACAATAATTCCTGTAATCATTGCAATTCTTTCTGTTTCCTTAAATGTAATATTAAATTATTTTTTGATAAAATATTTTCAGCATGTAGGTTTAGCAATGGCTACAGCAATTAGTTCATGGGTTAATGTAATTTTACTGGTAATAATATTGCTTTATAAGACTTGGTGGGCTCCAGATTATGATTTGATTAAAACTGTGATAAAGATTTTTTTCTCTTCTTTATTAATGATTATCTTTCTTATTTTAATAAATAACTTCATTATTCAAGAAAATTTAGAGTATTTTAATAAAATATCTTCATTATTTATATTAGTTTTATCTGGCCTTTTAGTTTATATATTATTTTCAAAGCTTTTTAGAGTAATTAGTTTACTTGAATTAAAATCAATGACTGATAGGTCTTTGTAGTTTATAAGGAAAGAATAAGTGGAAAGAATTTTTTCAGGTATTCAGCCTACTGGTAATTTACATTTAGGTAATTATTTAGGTGCTGTAAAAAATTGGGTTAAACTCCAATCTTCATATCAGTGTATTTATTGTGTTGTTGACATGCATGCAATTACAACCTTTCAAGAACCAAAAAAATTAAATGAAAATATATTTGAAGTAGCATCTATTCTTATAGCATCAGGTATTAATATTAATAACTCTATTTTATTTAATCAAAGCAGGGTAGCTATGCATGCTGAGCTAGCTTGGATATTTAACTGTGTTGCAAAAATTGGTTGGCTAAATCGTATGACTCAATTTAAAGACAAAGCCGGAAAAAATAAAGAAAAAGCCTCAGCAGGGTTGTATGTGTATCCAAATTTAATGGCTGCAGATATTCTCGCCTATAAAGCTACTCACGTTCCTGTTGGAGATGATCAAAAGCAGCACCTAGAACTCACCCGGGATATAGCAGCTTCTTTTAATGATAGTTATAGTATTGACTTTTTTCCGATAGTAGAACCTCTAATTTTAGGAGAAGCTACAAGAGTAATGAACTTAAGAGATGGTTCAAAAAAAATGAGTAAATCAGATGATTCAGATTTTACCAGAATAAATCTAACAGATTCTAAAGATGAAATTTCTGCAAAAATAAAAAAAGCTAAAACCGATTCTCTTCCTGTGCCTGAATCAACCTCTGAACTATCAGACAGACTAGAAGCAAAAAATTTATTAGGAATTTTTGCAGCCTTAAATGATGTTTCTCAAGAACATATTATTAAAGATTATGGTGGAGGCCCTTTTTCTGTTTTGAAAGATGACCTCACTGAATGTATTATTAGAAAACTTACACCGGTAGGTGAAGAAATAAGAAAATTATTAGATAACAAAGATGAGCTAGACAAAATTTTGAAAGAAGGTGCTAGTAGAGCTGAAGAGATTTCTAGGCCAATTTTAAATGAGGTAAAAGAAATCGTGGGTTTTTTATTATAAAAATCATTTTTGTTGAGTTTCTGTAAAAAAGGTTGAAAAATTGACTAGTTCTGAAAATAAAAGAAAGTTATTAGTAATTGTAGACGATACTCCAGAGTGCAGGAAATCACTTCGTTTTGCTTGTAGAAGAGCATCTAGAACTAAAGGTATAGTTTTAATGTTAAGAGTAATTTATCCTGCAGATTTTCAGCATTGGTTAGCTGTTGAAGAAAGAATGAGACAAGAAGCTAAGGATGATGCTAAAGATTTACTCTCACGTTTATGTCAAGAAATCACTGATCAATGGGGGATAGAATCCGAATCTGTAATTATTGAAGGAAAAACAGATAAAGTAATTATGGACTTAATTAATGAAAACTTAGATATTAAAATTCTTGTTCTTGGGTCAGCCTCTGGAGCAGATGGCCCAGGTCCATTAGTATCTCAGTTAGTAGGAAGGTCATCAGGTATTAGAATACCTGTGACAGTTGTTCCTGGTGATTTAACTGATGAACAGATAGATGAGTTATCATGAGAGATTCGACAACTTGTACTATTGAAATAATATATACAATCCATATTTCACATATATAGATGAGTTATTTAGTCAAAAAAAAACAATTTTTCTAAGTAAAAAAATAATAATAATCAGTCATTTAGCATACATATAGCCAATTTTTGTAGAGATTTACTTTATGTTGTGTTATAAAAATTTATATATACTATAAGTTGTGTTTTTATGGTTAATAAAATTTTAACCACTAAATACTTTAATGGTATTCAAATTTGAAAAAAATAGGAATTATTTTTAGCAATATGAAAGAAAAAAAATTTAATAAGAAGCAAATTAGCAATATAGTTTTTGTTGTATTAGGTATTATTTTTATATCTCAATTTTTTGTTCCATCTGTTGTTACTCATTCAGCAACTGTTATGAGAGCAAAAATTAATCATCAATCTAATTTTGTATCTCCCTCTATTGGTCCTAATTTATTTAAGTTAAATTATTCTAACGAGTTTGCTGTGTTTGTTCCTACATCATTTGATTTGATTAAAACATTTGATAAAATTAATTTTGAGTTGGAAAGTGTTATTAAAGGAAAAAATGCAGTTCCTAGAATATATGTTTCAAAATTGCCATTTGATATAGACAAAGTTCAATCTATAAGCCAGAAAAAAAGTCTATTTATAAAAATTCTTTTGCCTTTAATTCTTCAAGCAAATGAAGAAATAGAAAATGATAGAGCTTTTATACTATCTTTAGAAAATAAGAAAAAAAATGGAACAAAGTTATCTTCTTCAGAAACTTTATGGCTAATCAATAAGTATAAATTATATGACATAGAGCCATATAATATAAAAGAATTGTTGAACCGGCACGATATTATTCCACCTTCTTTGGCCCTAGCCCAGTCAATAATTGAATCTGGTTGGGGAACCTCTAGGTTTGCAAAAAATGGCAATGCTATTTTTGGACAATGGACTTTTAAAAGTGGTACAGGTTTAGTTCCTTTGCAAAGGTCACCAGGTGAAAATCATGAAATTAAATCTTTTGAAAAATTAGAACAGTCAGTCAAGCAGTATATTTTTAATTTAAATTATCACAGGGCATATGAAAATTTTAGAAATTTAAGAGAATCAATGAATAATAATAAAATGATTGATAGCTTCTCACTTGCTAATACTCTTCATAATTATTCAGAAAAAAGACATGGTTATGTAAAATTAGTAAAGTCAATAATGAAATCAAATAATTTAGTAAGATTTGATGATGTAAAATTTAGGGACTATTATTAGAAATTAATTGAAAACCTAACCATCGCCATCTATTATTTTTTGCTGGAAGTGTACAGTTTACTCTATTTCTTCCAGTCCTAAATTTTTCCTGAAAACGAATTTCAACCCTATTACCAGGTAATATTTCAACAATAGAAGGTTTGCTCTGCCTAGACGCAAAACACTGAAGTCTATTAAGGTTTAGTGTATTATCAACAACTGTAAAACCTAAAAATGGAGGATTGTTTTCAATAATAATTTTTTTTGGAGTTATATCTTTTATTGCTATGGGCAATGCATTAATTGCTATGTTCAGTCTTTCTAAACCTCCATATTGCTCGTTAAAAGAAAATCTTGGAAGAAAGAAAGGATCTAACCATTCTGAAGCAACCCCTGAATGTTGACCAAAAGCTGCAGTATATCCTCTTTCTCTTAAGAAAGTTTTCATTTCACTATTTGCTTCCCCATAAGGATAAGCAAATAGTGATGGTTCCTCACCTAAAATTTCTGTAAGCCTTTTTTGAGCGAGATCTATTTTCTTTTTCCACGTTTGAGAGTCTAGTTTAATCATACTTTCATGTGAAGATAAGTGATTTCCTATAGTTACTCCTGATTTATGCAATTCTTTAATTTGATCCCAATTCATCATACTTGTATATTTTTTATCAATAGTTTCGGTACTTACAAATACAGTAAATGGCAGATTAGCTTTTCTTAACCTGGGCCAAGCTACTGTATAAACAGACTTAAACGCATCATCTACAGAAATGGCTACTGTTTTATCAGGAAGACTTTCTCCTCTAGTAATAGCAGAAGCTATATTTTCTAATCGCATAACGTTGTATTCTGGTTTTGAAAGAATTTTTATATGCTCTTCAAGTTGTTTAATACTTATGCTTGTGCTTGGATATTTATCCTCACCAAATCGGTGGTAAAGAAGAATAGTAGCTGAACTATTATTATCTTCAGGCAGAGCTTTTTGGGTTAATAATGTTAGAAATATTACTAAGGTCATAGATATATAGAGTATATATTTTTTCATATTAAGTTTGTTCCTGCTGCTTTATCAGTTAGGAGAGGGTATTTTTTTGAGTCGTAAAGTTGATAATGCCACCATTCATTTTTATAAAAATCCCAACCAGAAAGAGTCATAATTCCAAGAAGTAAGCTTCTATTTTGAAGTATTTTATAGTCAAAATCTAAATAATCATGGTGAGATTTTTTGCTAAAGCTATCAAATGGAGTCCCCATATCAAGTTCGGTATTATCTTTAGTGCATAATGTTAGATCTATTGCTATTCCTCTTGAATGGGGTGACCCATATTCTGGGTTAGCTATATATTCCGGGTTTGGGTTAAAGTTCCACATTATTCTTTGAGCTTCTACTGGTCTAAATGTATCAAAAATCTTAATTTTTAAACCCATTTTACTTGCTATGCTTATTGTTTTTTCAAGAGCTAGAAAAGCTTCTTCTCTAAGAAATGACCTTTCATTTTTATAAATTTTTTTCCTTGTAAAGTTATTATTACTTGCATATGCAAGTGAAATTAAAATATTGTGTTGTTCTGGTAAAATTTCAATTAATTTCATCACAAATATAACATACCATTAAATTATGTTAATTCTAGCTTTTGATACATCTCTAAGTTCATGTTCTTTGACTATTTCCAAAAATAGAGAAATTCTTG
>MDSW01001214.1_pt1 | contig 10163 bp, 10 predicted proteins | sample 811171 | NCBI WGS metagenome assembly MDSW01 (sample SAMN05326641, study PRJNA326480) | marine metagenome | isolation source: seawater | place: Atlantic Ocean: North West | collected 2012 | reverse complement strand
CCAAAACCATGAAACAAAACGAACAGTTCTAACTCTCCCAGGAGTACTACCACCCGAATATTTAAAACGGATTAGAGAATCAGGGGCGAGTGTGGAGAAAATTGCGGGTTCGGTAGCACGGGCAGACATGAGGAAGATAATAGATATTTATAGAAAAATCAATTTAAAAATCTAAAAATCTAAAAATCTAAAAAAAAAAAAAAATTTAGGATCAGTAGTAGTTATTTAGAATTATTTTTTTTGTTTGGACCAATTTTGCGCGGCCATACTAAATCGGTCTTTATGTTCTAATTTTGGGTGACTTTCTTTGAGTCGTGCTATTTCTTCCTTCATAAAAATCTGATATGCTGTGGGTGCCCGTTTGGATTTTTCTGTTTTTTTTGGAGATTTCTCTGTTTTTGTTACAGATTTTTCTTTTGCTAGGAGTTTTTTTTTCGGTGGCATAGATAATATTTATAATTAAGATGAAAGTTTTAAATATGTTATATTTTATTTAACATTCTTAAATATTTAATTTATTGACGACGAAGAAGACCTGCTGGAGGGGAACGTTTAAGTGTATGACCTGCTTCTGATTCTGTTTGCGAACGTTCAACAGAACGAAGTGTTGAACTTGCGGCTCTTTCAAGACCAGAGAAACCAGCATTATCACCGGTTCTTGTTCTAGCAATATTTCCACTTACTGCTCGCATAGCATTGCCATAATTTTCTTGTGTAGTGCCAACATTTAGAGCATTGTCTTTTGAAATGCCCATTTTAGCGGCTTCTGCAATAGCATCTTGATTTGCTGCTAGAAACATAAATGTAATGCCCGTATCGGTAAGTTTTTTAATTTTTTTGGTAAGTGTTGCATGTGATGTCTCACTTTTATTTTCTAGTCCGTCAGTCATAGTAACTACAATACCCTTGAAATCACATGTTTTATTTTTTTTTTCCATTTCTGAAATATTATTACAGGCATTATACATCGCATCAACTAGTGCTGTCATACCACGTGGTTTTACATCTTCCGGTTTAACTTCAGCTTCAGTGATTCTACGAAGAACCGACTGCTCGGATGAACACCAGGGTTGTTCTACCATTGTATCAAAAGTGATAAAATTGATGGTAGAGACTGTATGATGTTCAAGGATGTCAAGCTCTGTCAATTTAGTATTTTTTTCATCACCTTCTGGAAGATTTTGGATGACTGTTTTTAGTTCTTGAATTTCTTGTTCCTCTTGAAGTTTTTGAGCGGAAATAAATTCATTTAATGTTGGAGCAGTGGAATTGCCAAAGGACTTCATACTACCACTTCGATCGACAACCAATTCGATATGACGATGACTTTTGGTCCCCTCGGGAAGGGCCAGTAGGGGGGTAAGTTTCGCAGACGCTGAAAGAGGCATGTGGGGGGTTGTGATAATTAGAATTTATAGAAAAATCAATTTAAAAAACTAAAAAAGTAAAAAAGTTAAAAATTAAAAGGGTATGATAAGAAGATAAATATAGTATTAGGAGATATCGTATGTTTCAAGAGTATATATGTTTTTTTTGTATGATTTAGGATTGATTAAAATATATAGATTAAAAAAAACCTCCTCTCTCTTTTGTTTTTTTGTGTTTTTTTGTGTTTTTTTGTGTTCTTTTGTGTGTTTTGTGTGTTTTTATGACCTCCGCTCACTGTTAGGTTGTGGATGAGACTGTAAGTTTCTAGTCCCACTCACACTCACCCGGACCATTCTTGTCTCGTGTGACGATGATGTTGTAGGTCCAGTCTTTATTTTTTTGTCGGAAGACCAAGAGACAGAGACCATCAGGAAGGTATCCTTGGTCCTTAACATACTGCCGAAAATCTGTACAGTTCTTGGAAAGAATTCTGCTTGGAGTGAATTTGATGGGTTTGCCGGCCTTATTCAGTGGAATCTCAATCTCCGCACCGGCGGGCCCATTGAGCAGATCTGTGTGGTCTCCTGCGTCGTAGCGGAGATAGATTTGGGGATGTGTTTTGCGTGTCTCAGGTGGAGTAGCAGAATGCGCGCAAACCGCATCTTGCCAGAGGTCGAAAAGCGGATGCTCTCCATCCTCTCCCAACTTTCCACCAGAGAGAAGGTGTGAAATCAGAAAGAACATAACATCATAGGCCTTGTGAAGGGCGGCCTCAAACTTCACTTGGTCAGCATCTTTGACAGATGCGTCCTTCTCCTCGGGGGGAGGAGAAGGGGCATTTTTGGGGGTAGCGGGGAATTTGGCAGTAGGCATCACAAGTGAGTTGAATAGTGGAGAGTTAGAGAGAAATCAATTTAGGATTTGTATTCTCTATTATTGAAAAAAAAACCTCCGCTCACAGTGTAAATAAATCAATCAATCAACCAATCAATCAATCAATCAATCAATCAATCAATCAACCAATCAATCAATCAATCAATGAGTAACCCAAAGACTGATATTGTCAGATGAGAAACGTGCTCCCGCATATTGTGCGATCATTTTCGCCTTGCCAATTTTCTTTCCTTGTTCATAGTCATAGAAGAAGTCTCGGGCTTCTTGAATAGAACGGATCCATTGAGCATCAAGAATTCTACAAAGGGGACCGAGACCATTTGCGGATGAGAGAACCCAATCAAGTTTCTTTGAAAGAGGGGAGAGTGGGGGTGGTCGTGGATGTGTTTTTTCATAGAAGGAGAAAGCGGTTTGAAGAGAGGAATGACCTAGAAACCGATGATCAGTGTAGTAGTTTTGGAATTCAAGTTCATGATCGCATAGTAAATTGCCGATTATTTGTGGATTGAGGGCACCAAGATCTTCAAGACCATCACAAGCAACGACAAATGAGTAGTCATTGAGAGTTTTGTCGGCAGGGAGATCAGTCCATGTGACTTCACCGAAACGCATGGCTATTTCTCCTCCGGATTTGGGGTTAGGAGCATTGGAACGAGTGGGTTCAACTCGATCGGGAATACGCCATGAATTGCCTTTAACATTTTCAGGGAATTGAAGAATTTGTTGGGGATTGGCATATTCAGATAGGAGATAGGTTTTCCATTCAAGGAATTCCTGTTCACTGACAGAAGAGTAATAGTCATCAAAATTGACAAATTCAACAGGGGTACCGACATCTAGTGGTTCGCCATTTTTGGCGAAAATGGGTCCGGTGAAGACTTGCAATCTGGTAAGACAGGGTTGTGTGGTTCGATGTGAATTATGATGATGATAAAAGATTTCACCATCAAAAACCGATTGTTCAAGCACAGGAATGTTTCCATTCTTATCGTACATATAGACACGTCCATCTCCTACAATGAGAGAGGCAGTGGCATTTAGTTCGTAAAATTGGAAGAGAATGGTTGTTGTACACCCACCACGCAACGTGATTGGCATATCTTGCAGCCATTTTTCTTGGACTTTTTGGAGAACATTGGCAAGACGATGACCATTAAGTGGTACGATGTTTTGGTGCAAGTGTTCATAGATCTGTTGGTGGATAGAAGGCAGAGCATGAGTTTCCATCCATTTGGAAACATCATTTCCAGCGTGTCCATCGTAAACAGCTTCCATATGATATTGACCACCATCGTGTGGGAGGTGTTCTTCAAGACGATGGATGGCGTCTTCTTGTTGTGTTCTTCCACCAAGAATATGAGCACATGAAGAGGAGTTGAGATGTGCTTTATCGGTGGAGGAAAGAGGAGGTTCAGAAACATCAGGAGTTGGTTGGGGGTTGGGGTGTTTTTGTTCTGTGTTAGATAACCCAGACCATTGTTTGGGGGGGGCGGGTTGTTGTGAAACTTGTAACCACTTTTCGAGGTCGACAAGTTGGGTGAGTTGTTGTTGGGAGAGAGAGGGCATCTTTAATACTAGAAGAGTAATAGAGTAATCAATTTAGAAGAAGTGTAGTGTATAAAAAAAAACTTCCTCTCACTGGTGTGTGTTCTCTAACACTTATGTAAATCTAGTGGGGTCAATCAAAGGGTAAGGGGTGGAAGGTGACGGGAGGGTGAATGAATTAGGCCTTGAGTTGGTTCCAAGGGGCACTGGGGTCATTTTTCTGTTCATCATCCAATTCGGCCCACGCCTTGGAGTTGTACTTGCCCTTGCCACCGGCATTATCAATCTGGGATTGGTCGATATTACCATCGGAGACTTCTTGTGTGAGATATGCGGTAAATGCTTGATAACGACCGTTTTTATTGGTCCCCTTAATACCGGCATCCTTATCAGCAAGTTTTTTGGCCTTATCTGCAGCCTTTTTCATGTCAGAAGCGATCTTATCTTCGGCACGTTTCTTTGCTTTCTGTGTTTTCTCACGTTCCTTCTGGTCCTTCTTGAAGTTGTCACGTTTACTACGTGCAGCCAGGACAGCATTTTTAAGAGTGGTGGGGGAGGCATCATTAGGAACATCGATAATACCAGCATATGGGTTCTTCAAAATGAGCTCATCCAACAGCTTACGATACTTGATACCAGCGTCAAGATCCTTCTTATGTTGCTTCTCAGCATCATTGTGCTGAGTAAGCATGGTTTGGAGTTCACCAACAGTAGCACCCTCATCAGGTTTAAGTCCAAGTTTGAGAAGGGTCTCATAGAGCTTCTTACGCTTATTTTCAGCAGACAAGATTTTTGCGTTTCGCTTCTTGTTGGCAGCATTTTCATCTCGTTGTTTTTGAAGGAGGGACTGGATGTGGGCGTCAAGAGAGTCATTATCCATATCAGGACAGGGACCGTCGAAACCGTTGTTTTTCCACTTATTCTCAAGACGTGCACGGCGTTTTTCCTCTTTAACCTGGTCAGCCTTGGCGGATTTGACAGTCTCCAAAACAACCTTCAACTCATCAAGTGTTTGACCCTCATCTGGGAAATGAGGGTCAAACACTCGAATTTTCTTGAGAAGAGTGTTGCGTTTTGTGAGGTCGGCCTTGGCAAGCTTGTCGCGCTTGGCGACCTCGGAGTTGAGTTCGACGCGTTTCGCCCTAAGATTGTCGATGAGACTAGAGATCTCCTCCCGCTCATCAGGGGTGATCATGGGGATGGCGTTACGAATCGCGATGACAGCACTCATGTTGGTTTGATATGGGGAGAAGTCAGAGAAATCAATTTAGGATTTGTATTGTGTATAAGGTGGACGCCAGCGGCGAGGTTTAGGGGTTATGGGAGTAAAAAAAAATCCCCGCCGAGATTTGAACTCGGGTCAACTGGATGAAAACCAGTTATCATAAACCACTAGACCACAGGGACATAGATTAAGGTCAGCAAAATCAATTTAGGATGTGTATAATCTATAAAAAAAACCTCCTCTCACTAAGATTGCTCTCAGCAATCTAATCTACGATTACGTAATTAACTTGTCGTGATAAAATTACGCAATGGTAGTTTTTGGTGGGTATGTTTATTGGAAAACACTCCCACGTGCAGCAGGCCAACCAAAGTCTGCTGACGTTTGACCGTTTCTTGAAACATCTTCATTGATGAAGAGTGCAACATAAGGATATGTTCTGTGACAATAGGGTGCTTCACCCTCGGATTGTCCATCTTGTGAAGTGCCGAAAACAGTAGTAGCGCCACCGACAAAGAAGATGGCGAGTTTGCGTTGTTCAGGGTACTGATGAGTAGCACGCAAGACCATTTTGTCAATACCGACTTTGCCGTGAAAACTCCAATCCCCAGGAAGAGCATCGGAGAGTTCTTCTGTAGTATTGACGACATTTATGACTTCAAAATGTTCCATTCCTGCGATGAGATTGTCGGGGTCAATATCTCTTTTGATTCGGATAAATCCGATATGCTCTTTAGAGTATGTGGAAGCGAGTTGTCGCAGAACATACTGAAGTGCGCCATCACCATCTTGGTCGTTGTCCCAGATAAAATATATCTTATCGGATGAAGCATGGATGAGTTGATCAATTTGAACGAGAGTTTGTTGACATGCTTCAATGTTGTCGGGGGTGAAACCACTGGCGTATCCAGCAATTTTGACATACCCAACGGAACCATCCAACCAAGTTTGAACTTCAGTGAGTTCCTCGGGTTCATCAACAACCTGGGCATCATGTGTGATACAACCACAAGCGGGACAATGGTTTTTGTCAATTGGACCATTATGACGGAAATGGTGTTCGCAATTACCACATTCATAAAGAGGATAGATGGTGGGATCCTCAAATTGAAGTGGAGTTTGGGCGGGGGTGCGTGTAAGTGGTTCAGGTTGAACTTGTGGGAAGGCAGAGTTGATGATTTGACGTGCAACAAATGCGAGGGAGGCATTGAGTTCAACATCTTGAGGGCGGGAGGCAAGGAGGTGGATGATCTCTTCCCAGTTAGGGAAGGTTTCACAGATTTGATAAAACTCTGAGAATGCGGGGTCCTTGGCGTTCCTTGCCATAATGTTGCGGCGGAGTTTTTTTGTGTTTTTGCGGGCAAATTGTGCCTTTTTGAGGTCCCAACACATTGCGACAGCATCAAGAACAGTTTGTGTGAGATGTTCTTTGGAGGTGTGTGTTTGATGGCGCAAGGCGGCCCAATGGGCTTTGTGTTGGGCGCGAAGTTCGCGTTCGGAAGGACCTCCCTTAGGTTGGGGTTTGCCGGAGGCCTTGGAGAGGGCCCGTTCATAACGGGAGTGGTTAGCCTTGGTTGAAACAGTGGGAGCCATGTGTGGGAATAAGGGTGGATATTAGAGAAATCAATTTGGATTTTGTATTGTGTGAAAAAAAAAAGTTTGTGTGGTGTGTGTGTGTGTTTTTGGGTGAATTTGCGGTGGGATGTGTGCAAAGTTAGTTTTTGGTGGGAGCAGAAGGAGACGCAGTGCACTGGGGTTTGGTGTAGAGTTGGATGATGTCACGTAGAGGACGATTGGGTCGTAGGTATTCTTGGGTGGGAAACATAGGGGAGCGTGTGATGGGAGAAGTTTTGGAGCGTGCAAGATGGGTCATAATGGCGGCATACTCGTAGGTGTTGCCTTCATTATCAATGAAGGGATCAAACATAACTTCTTGTGTGATGGGGCACAGAAGTTGTTGTTCAAGTTCCTCTGAAATGTGTAAGAGTTTAGGGGGATCTCCAATTTGTCCTTGTAACCCGCTGGGGTTAGGGGTAGGTGAAACTGGTGGAGCAGTGGAGACACCGCTCCAGCCACCGTCCCGCCAATAGGTGCATGGTGTGGGGAAGGTAGATGGAATGGGGGTGCCGTTTTCAATGTTTGAAAACTCAATTTCAAACTCAAAGCGGGCAAGTTCTTCGGCACAGTGGTGGAAGTTGGATTGGAGGTGGCGGTATTTTTGCTCGGTAGAAGTGGAACCACCCATGGTTGGTAATAGAGGAGAACGAGGAAAATCAATTTTGAAGGTGTGTTGTGTGTAATGTGAATGTAAAATATGTTAGTGTGTATATGTGGGTATGGTTAAGAGGATTACTAAGATTTTAAAAAATGTGTAGAATTGCAAGTCAAGTACCTAGGGATGCTCGTTGTAGTCTTTTGCGTTCACTAGCAAGTGCTTTTTTCTTATTTTTGAGACGCTTGCGACCGGCATGAGTGAGTTGCTCTTTACGGAATTTTTCAGCGGCATCGTCTCGTATTTTTTGTTTTTCGAGTTTGCGATTGTGAACGTCAATGATGCGTTTGACTTCTTGGTGTTTTACGGCAATGGGGGTGACTGTGTGCGATAAATCCGCGGTCTTCGTGGTGATGAAGGCGTTTAATGGGACAGAGAGGAGGGTGGACATAGTGTTGGGATAATAAAATGAATGGAGAAATCAATTTGGGATCTGTAAAAAATGAAAATGGGGGAGGTGATTATAGAAGAAATAGGGTAAGAAAAAGGGTAAAAAGTTCAGGAAGAGATAGATAATGGGAATATAGAGCAGAGACACCGAGAAGGAAAATATATAATTTATCATAAATTTTCATTTTAAAAAAAGTAAAATAGAAATCAATTTGTAAAAAAAAATTCGCTGAACTCCAATTTTTTGTCTAGGTGTGTCTATGTGGATGTGTTTATAGTTAGTCTATGTAGTGAAGGTGTGTGTGTGTGTGTGTGTGTGTGTGGTGTGTTGTGTGTGGTGTTTAGACACCAGCAAATCGTGCGAGTGCGGATTGGGTGGCGATAAGTTGTCGGTCAAGTTCGTCGAGACCAAGGAGGGCGCCATCAATCTCTAGACTAGGGTCGTGGATATAGTCAGGGGAGTAGGTGCCGTCAAGAAGTTCGATCAATTTCCGTTCGAGGGCGAACTTGCGGGATTTGAGGCGTTTGATGACATCCTTGTGGAGTTGGATTGTTTCACGGAACTCTTTGATGCCCCAATTGCACAACTGTGGTTCGCCCTTAACTTCGGCATTCACGAGGATGGAAGACACTTTGGCAAAGTATGTTTTCCACCAAGGGTCAAAAGGGTGAGGGAGAGTGTTGTGGGTGGAAGGAACGGCTTTGCGTAGGAGTTTGACATTTTCTACACAGAGTTTTTGTTCTGGGGTCCACTCTTCTTGAGGAGCGGTGGAGAGAAAGACTGCGGCAACAGAGGAGTATGCGTCGGCGAGTGTTCGGGCGTCTTCTGGAGACGGAGGGGGAATGGCGGCGTTCATGTGGACGAGACAAGGATAGTCGCCGGAGAGGGGAGAGGTAGGGGAGGTAGTTTGTTGATGAGCGAGCATGTTGAAGTTGCGGGTTGTTGGATGAAGATATGGGTAAGGTAATCAATTTGAAATATGTATTGTGTGTTGGTGGTGTTGGGGGGTGTAGGTAATTATATATATATAAAACAAAAAAAACCCTCCTCGTGTTTTTTCCTCCCCCTCTCCCGACCCCTGCCTCCCCTCACCTTCCCTATATAATTCCTCCTCCCCTCACCTTCCCTATATAATTCCTCCTCCCCTCACCTTCCCTATATAATTCCTCCTCCCCTCACCTTCCCTACATAATTCCTCCTCCCCTCACCTTCCCTACATAATTCCTCCTCCCCTCACCTCCCCTCATCCATCATTTTTGCCTCTGGTGCGTGTTGCTCCTTCAAGCACTGTTGGCGGCGAGGTTTTGGTATGCGATCCTGCTGCGTTGCTTCTTGGTAAGCGGTGCGCCCATTGTGACCTCCGGGCCCCAGTCGATATTAACTTCTGGGTCAGAAGCAGGGACTTGGGATTTGGAGGAAGGTTTGTTCTTGTTTTTCTTCTTCTTCTTGAGTGGAAGTTCACCTTCGACCGTTTGGTTTGCGGTGACAAGATGTGTCTTGCCATCACGGAAGTGTTCCTGGGCGCGGACATCAGCATAGATGTCTTCCTCCTGCTTGTCGGCAGCTTCCTCACGAGCTTTGCGTTCTTTTTTTGTGAGAGGAGTTTTCATATACTGGAGGATAGCATCTTGGCACATTTCGATGGCACACTCATCTGTCGCGGAGGGTGAGATAAGAGGCTTGATGCCGAGCTTCTCACACTGTTCCACAAGCTGGATTGCTTCTTGGTGGAGAGCGGCCTGTTTCTTTTGGGCTTTGTTTTGCTTGGCCTCTTTCATCATCGCCTTCTTTTTATCCTTGCGGATTTGCTTACGGAGGATTTCGGCTTCGGCGGTCTCTTTTGCGAGTTGCTCTTCGGCGAGTCGCTTGTCATTGGCCACCTCGGCAACTTTGTTGATGCCGGCACGGATGCGCTTTTTCTGTGAGGCTGTGAGAGGTTTTCCTTCAGATTCAGCTTCAGCTATCTTCTGGGCGAGAACATTTTTTTTCCAAGCGGCGGAACCGAGAAGATGAGGGCGTGGGACCTCAACTTCTCCGTTGGGACTGTTGAAGGAGGTGTGGCTCTCGTTGGAAAAGAGATGACCGGGGTGCGGCTGGCGATGGTCGTATGCCAGACCAGTGTTGGGTGCGCCTCCATCCCTGGGGACGGGGAGGGCGATGGAGGCAGATTGGGTGCGTGCGAGAGCGGACATCTTGTTGTTGTGGTAGAGGTTCAGAGAAATCAATTTTGGATGTGTGTTGTGTGAAACGCAAAAAAAAGAGAACTGCTCTCTCTTCCAGCGCGGCCCGCTGTTGGGGGTATGATGGAGTGGTAGGGGTTTATTGTGGTCGGCGGACGAGGTGCTGTTGCCGAAAGGGTCCCCCCTTGATGAAGAGACCGTCGTGGAAAGCGAGCGTGATATATTCGTTTTCTTCTTCAAGCGGCAGAAGGCGTTTTAGTTTTGAATATATCTTCGAACAGAGATATG
>MDSW01137956.1_pt1 | contig 10164 bp, 4 predicted proteins | sample 811171 | NCBI WGS metagenome assembly MDSW01 (sample SAMN05326641, study PRJNA326480) | marine metagenome | isolation source: seawater | place: Atlantic Ocean: North West | collected 2012 | reverse complement strand
GGGGAGGAAGGGGAGGAAGGGGAGGAAGGGGTCCGGGTCGAGTCCGAGTTGGGGGGGGAGAAGGAAGAGGGGGGGGGAGTCGTGGAGGGGGAAGGGAGGGAGGAGGGAAGGGGGGGAGCGACGGGATGACGGAGGAGATTTTGACGAGAGACCAGTCGTAGTGGCCCGCCGCGCGCGCGCGCGCGATTACTTGATAGTCTGTATTATCGCCGAAAGTATATCGCATCTGAGACAGTCTCGTTCCCCTCGGACGACGCTTGTCCGGGCGTCTCGCGCGCCTCCGCCTCGCCCGTCCCCGCCGTCACTTCCGGTCGCGCCGACCCCGCGCGTCGGGTTCCTCGATGCGGGCGGGTCGCACCCCCCCCGCGTCGTCGCGCCGGCGGCCGCTTCGCGGGGCCCCGCCTTCTCCCGCGTCGTGGAAGCCTCCGGACGATGATCCCCCCTGGGGCGGAACCCACGCGGCGACGTCCGCGGAGGGCGTTCGCGCCACCGCGCGCGTCCTGGACGAGCAGCTCGCCGAGCTCCGCGACGCGCTCGCTCGCCTCACGAGCGCGGACGACCTCGCGCGCGACGGCGAACCTCGCGTCGCCCCGGGGAACGGGAACCCGCGCGCGGGGTCCGCCGGGGCGCGCGAGCGGTCCGAGCGCGTGATGCGCGCGACCCGTCGCGCGGACGCGATGGTGAAGCGCGCCGCGGCCACCGTCGCCGCGCACAGGAAACGCGTCGGGGGCTCGACGAACCCGCGCGCGGACGAGGCGTGCGCGACCGCGCTCGAGGAGCTCCGCGAGGCGTCCGTGGAGCTCCAGAGGGTGCACGAGAAGGAGAGCGCCGCGAGCGACGCTCGCGAACTCGGCGCGTCGTCGTCGGCCCGGGACGACGAGCCCGGGACGCGCCCCGAACCGCGCGACGACCGTCGACGGTTCGGCTCCGACGCACGGTTCGGCTCGAGGCTCCGACTCCGCGCGGACGTCGAGCCCCTCCTCGACGCCATCGAGCGGTCCGTGCGACGCCTTCGAAGGGACGCGAAGCACGTCGCCGCGGCGTTAACCCGCGAGGCGAAAGACGGAGGGGGGAAGGGGGCGCGACGATTCCCGGGATTCCGATCGACCCGGGATTCCGACGGAGAGGACGACGGCGGCGCCTCGGACGTCGCCTCGGAGATCTTCGCGTCTTCGGAGAGGACCCCCCCCGGGGCGGGGGGCCACGAAGAAGCGTCCCCGAAGAAGCAGCGGAGTCCCCTCCCCTCCCCTCTCGCGCAGCGTTGGCCGCCGCCCTCGAACCCGGACCCCGCGCTCGTCCGCGAGTTGCGGATCGCGACGGAGACCAAGGAGCGGTTGGCGCGCGAGCTCGACCGCGCGTCGCGCGCGTCCGCGGCGACGGCGGAGGCTTCCAAACGCCGAGACGCCGACGCGGCGGTCGCCCGCGCGGCGCTCGAGGCATCGCACGCCGAGGCGCTGCGGCAGGCTCGGCGCGAGGCCGCGCGGTGGCGCGCGATGTACGACGCCGCGCGCGAGGATCTCGGCGCGGGCGCGGGCGCCGCGGAGGCGGAGGCGCTGCGGGAGGCGACGCGCGCGGCGGAGCGCCGCCACCGCCGCGAGCTCGCGCTTCTCGGCGCGGAGCACGGGAACGCGCACGCGTCCCTCCGCCGGTCCCTCGCGGACGCCGAGCGCCGCGTCGCGGACCTCGAGCCCGCCCTGGAGCGCTCGGAGCGCCGCGAGCGCGAGCTCGAGGAGCGAAGGCGCGACGCGCTCGAGGAGAACGCGAGGCTCGAGGCGGACAACGCCGAGCTCAGGGCGGCGGCGAGCCGGTGGGGTCGGGAGACCGCCGTCGCCGCGGAGGACGTCAGGGCCGCGGACGCGCGCGCCGCGGCGGAGATCGGGGCCGCGGAGGAGAAGTACAGGGAGGAGCTCAGGGCGCGGCTCGACGCGGAGCGGAGGTTGGAGGAGGCGGGGAGCGACTGGAGGATCGTCGCCGCCGAGCGCGTCGCCGCGGAGGCGAGGGCGGCGAGAGACGACGCGCGGGAGGAGATCGCGAGGCTCGAGCTCGAGCTCGACGCCGCGAGGCGAACCGCGATCGAGGCGAACGCGAGGGCGGGGGCGGGCGCGATGAAGAGCGCGATCGAGGGGGGGGAGGCGGCGTGAGGAGCGGGGGGAGGAGGACGAGAGGAGCGGGGTCCGGGGAGGAGGACGAGAGCGCGCATAAAACCATAAAAGTCCGGAATCGGTCAAATCTAGGCGTTTCTCGTGACCGTTAGGGATCGAGCCCGCGACGCGCTGTTTTCGAGCACGTTTCGTCCTCGTCCGAGGCCTCCCGTTTGCGAATGCGGGCAGAATTCGCCGTTCGCTCCTCGAGTCCCCGCGCGCTTCCCTCGCTCACACGGCGTCGCGCGCGGTCGTGCACTTCGGGACTCGAGCGATGGGTCTGAGCGCGCCGCACGACCCGTACGGTTCCCCCGGGCGCTCGCCCGGGCGCACGACGCGCCCCGACGACATCAGCGGATTCCACACGCGGCGCACCGACGACGTGCGCGACGCGACGGTGGAGGACATGCGCCGCACCGCGTCTCTGGTCGAGGAGCAGATGGGCGCCCTGAAGGCGATCATCGACCGCGCGACCGCGGCCGGGTCGGCGACGGACCTCGCGCTGAAGGCGCGCCAGAGCCTCGAGGCGGAGTGGTGGGACGCGAAGGAGTCCGCGGAGGACACGAAGCTCATCTCGTACCAGAAGGCGGACGCGTACATCAAGCGCGCGTGCACGCGCATGAGCGGCCAGAGGAAGTGGATCGCGAGCTCGAACAAGAACGCGGGGAAGACGCTCGACGAGTCCCTCGAGGAGCTGAAGCTCGCGAGCCTCGTCCTGCAGCAGAAGCACGAGGAGGAAGCCCACGCGTCCGAGACGCTCGCCAAGACCTCCGTGGAATTGACCGGCTCCGTCCGAGCCGAGCACCACGCGATGTCGCGCCTGCGCTCGGACCTCGAGCCCGCGGTCGTCGCCATCGTCGCGAGCATGGAGGAGCTCCGCTCGAACCTCACGCGCGCCGCCGCCGCGCAGGCGCGGAGGGCCGCGGAGATGCCCCCGACGCCCGCGCCGCCGCCCCGGTTCCCGCCCGCGACGGACGTCCCGGTGATTCCCCAGATCGTGCACACGTTCGTGGAGAAACCCGGGCTCGCGGCCCCCGATCCGGAGCTCCTCGACGAGCTCAGGCGCCAGCGCGAGCGCGCGGACGACGCCGCCCTCTCCCTCCAGCGCTCCCAGAACGCCGCGCAGCAGGACCAGGCCAACCTCCTCGAGGAGATGTCCAAGCTCAGGGAGAAGCTCGGCCGCGAGGCGGCCACCGCGGCGGTGCTCAAGGCGGAGGCGGAGAAGTGGCGCGCCATGTACGACGCCGCCAGCGGCGCCGGCCGCGCGAACGCCGCCCTCGACGCGAACGCCGCCGACCGCGTCCCCAGGGCGGAGCTCGAGGCGATGCGCGACGCGGCGCGGAGGGCGGAGGAGAGGCACCGGCGCGAGCTGGACGCTCTCGGCGCGGAGCACGGCGACGCGCACGCGCAGCTGCGGCGGGCGTTGGCCGCGGCGGAGCGCCGCGTCGCCGACCTCGAGCCGGCGGCGGAGTCCGCGGAGCGCCGGGCGCGGAGCATGGAGGACCAGGCGAGGACCGAGCGCGCGCGAAAGCACGAGCTCGAGGAGGAGATCGCGCGGTTGCGGAGCGACCTGAACCGGCGCGGCGCGAAGAGCACCTCCGAGGAGCGCGACGCGACGCGAGAGGTGGAGAGGCTTCGCGACGCGCTCGACGCCGCCGGTCGGCGGGCCGAGCGCCTCGAGGAGGATCTTCGGAAGCATCGGTCGGAGAAGCCCCCCCCGGCGCCGGCGGCGGCTCCGGCGACCTCGGGTCCCGACGCCGCGGCGCGCCCTCGGCGCGAGTCGAGCTCGTCGCAGGGGGGCGAGGGCGGGTGGCGCGCGGCGGCGGCGGAGTCGGAGCTGAAGAAGGCGCTCGAGGAGCTTCGGGGCGCCAAGGCGTCGATCGCGGACCTCGAGTCCGCGCTCGCGACCGCGAAGAAGCAGCTCGAGCTCGCGCGATCGACCGCGGAGCAGGCGGCGACCAGCGACCTCCCCGCGGTCGTCCTGAGGCTCGAGGCGGAGCTCAAGAAGGCCAAGGCGCTGCACGAGAGCGAGACGGCGTCGCTTCGGGAGATTGCCGACGCGGAGGCGCGAAGGGTCGCGAATCTCCACAGGAGCGAACTTCGCAACGCCGCGGACGAAGCCGAGGCGGAGAAGGAGCGCGCGGAGCGCCAGATCGCGCGCCAGCGGGAGAAGATCGAGCAGCTCGAGTCGGACGCGGAGGCGCTGCGGAAGCGGCAGAAGACGAGCGGGGCGGAGACGGAGGCGGAGTGGGCGGCGAAGCTCGAGGAGGCGCGCCGCGCGGGCGCCGACGCCGTCGAACGCGCGCGACGGGAGGCGGACGAGACGAAGCGCCGGTACGCCGCGGCCGCGGAGGACCTCGCGAACGAGATCGACAGGCTCAAGCGCGAGCGCCAGTCGGCGATCGACGCGCACGCGGAGGACGCGGCGCGTCTGCGCGCCGAGCACAAGAAGGCGGTGGACGAACTCGCCGGCGTCATCGACGCGCTCAACCTGGAGGTGGACGCGTACAAGAAGAAGCAGCGCGCCAAGGGCGCGGAGGCGGCGGAGGAGGTCGAACGCCTGAGCGCCGAGGTGGAGCGGCTCGCGAAAATCCTCGAGCGCGAACGAAACGCCGCGAAGGAGGAGACGACCGCGCACGAGGCGGAGCGCGAGCGCCTGACGAACGCGCTCGAGCGCGAACGCGCCGCCGCGAGCGAACGCGCGCGAGGGCTCGAGGAGGCGCTCGCGACGCAAAAGATGAAGCTCGCGACGCTTCGGTGGCGTCTGTTGGGCGGGCCCTCGAAGGCGGCGCCGGCGCCGCCGGAGCCGCCGCCGCCGCCCCCGCCGCCGCCGCCGACGCCGCCGGACCCGAAGCTGTACCAGCAGATCGAAGAGCAGAGCCGGAGGATCGGCGGGTTGGAGGCGGAGCTCGCGGCGGCGAACAAAACCGCCGAAGCGCTCGGGGCGGAACTCGAGGCAAAAAAACGCGAACTCGACGCCGCGAACAGGGAGGCCGAGGCGGCGTCCAGGCACGCCGCGCAGGCCGCGGACCAGGCCGCGGACGCGCACAGAAGGGCCGAGCGCGCGGCGGAGGAGGCGGAGCTCGCGAAGCGGTCCGCCGCGGACGCCAACGACAAGCTCGCGGACGCCCGCCGCCTCGCGAGCCCGCCGCGGCAGCCGCTCGAGGTGGCCGTCGCGCGCCCGCGCACGCCCGCGCCTCCCGCGCCTCCCGCGCCTCCCCCCGAATATCCCACGGGCTCGGCGGCGTATTACCAGAAGCGCTACGCGACCTGCGCGGACGACCTCGCGGTGTTGTGCCTGCTCGTTCAGGAGGCGGCGGCGACGCACGCGTGGCCCGAGCGCCGGGGGTCGGCGGCGGTGGGTCCAGGTTCCGACGCGCGGGCGGCGTTTGGGATTCGGTTCGGTCAGCGCCCCGGCCCGATGGCGCGCGCCGCCGGGAAGCTCGCGTGCCGCCTCCTCCACCCGCGCCTCGTCTCCGCGACGTGGTGGGAGCACCTCATGTTCGTCCTCGCCGCGTGGTTCGCGTGCGTGCTCGCGTTCGCGTGCGCCGAGGACGAGACCCTGGTCGAGTACCCCGCCGTCGCGCTGAGCCCCCTGATCCCCTCGACGGTGTGCCTGACGGTTCGAATCGCGTCGTCGCTCCCGTTGGATCCCAAGACGGACGCCCCGAGGTTCGTGCTCGACGTCTTCCACCTCGCGTGCGTCCCCCTGGGCTTCATCCTGCTCTTCTGCAAGCTGTGGAACGACGCCGGGGAGATTCCGTGGTGGGTCGTCGTCCTGTTTCCGTTCTTCGCGCTGACCCGCCACGCGCTGGAGACGGCGTCCGACGTCGCCTTCGCCGCGCCGAGGCGAGAGTACGACGCGCTGGGGTACGGCGCCGAGGGCACCGCGTTCGAGTTCGCCTTCTCGGAACCCAACCCCGAAGACGGCGACGAGGAGATCGATCTGACCGCGGCGACCCCGGGGAGGGAGGCGCGGGAGCCGGAGGCGCGGGAGCCGGAGGCGGAGAATGATAATACTTTCGAAAGGAGTAAATCCCCGCGCTCCGGCGCGGCGGCGGCGCGGACGGGGGCGCTCGAGAGGAGCCCGAGGGCGTCGCTCTCGCTCGCGTCGCCGGCGGGTCCGGGGCTGAACATCAGCCGCGGGGGGTCGTTCGGGGCGGCGCTGACGCGGAGCGGCGGGTCGGGGGAGGTGCCCAGACCGGGGGATAACCACACCGTGCGCGTGGACGGGGTGCAGTTCACGAACATCGAGAGCCCGCCCGAGGCGAGGCGATGACGATGTATAGTAGACTTGTGTATGACCGACGGTGAGCATTCATCGACAGAGGACGGTGAGCATGCACCGACAGAGTGAGTACACTTGTATGATATCACCGACAGATCGCTCACCGCTCACCGACGGAACTGTCACTGTTCACCTCCGCGGCTGTTCAATATTGAGGTCTCGTTCCTCACTCCGCGCTGCTCCCCCCCCGTCGGTCGGCGGGACCCAGTCGCTCGGGACCTGCACGGCGATCCCCCCGCTCGAGCGGAACACGCGCACGCGCTCGTCGCCGTAGAGCACCTCGAACGCGCCCGGGCCGCGGATGGGCAAATCCACGGGCGCGCCGTCGAAGAGGCGCGCGTCGCCGCGGGCGATCCGGACGTCGAAGGGGAGGGGGCATCGCGCGCCGCTCGCGACGGCGTTCGGGTCGGCCGCGTCCGCGATCGAGGGGGCGGGGCGGAAGACCCCGGACGCGGTGATCGTGACCGCGCCGCCGAAGAGTTCGGCGAAGTTGAGCGCCGCGTTCGCGTTCGGCTCGGAGGAGGACGCGGCGGCGTCGGAGGAGGGGGAGGCGAGCGCGAACCGCTGGCCGGCGCGACATCGACCCGCGATCGCCTGCACCGCCTCGGCCACGAGGGCCCTCCACGCCATCGTGCCCTCCGACCACGCCACCTCGAACGCGCCGTCGAACGCGCGGAGGTCCGCGGGCGCGCGGGCGTCCTCCAGGGCGGCGATGAGCTCGAGCACGCGCGCGTCCGAGGGGGAGTCCGAACGCACGAGCGTCGCGAGCTCGGCGGCGAGCGAACGCGTCGCGTCGTCGGACGCCGCGGCGCCGACGATTCGCGAGGCGCGACGCGAGACGGACGCTCGCGCGGAACGAGCGCCGCGGGCGCGCGAGGTCGGCGCGCGCGCCGGCGCCGCCGGACGCGCGGGAACGGCCGGAGCCGCCCGCGCCGCCCGCGCCGCCGCCATGGGAAGTGAGCGACGCGCGTCGAAGCGTCGTTGTTGAGATATATTTTTGCCAGTTGGCGCGCGGCGCGCGCGCCGTCGTCGATCACTCCACCGCCGCGCCTCCACGCGCGCGATGGCGCGTCCGCGGCGCCCGACGCGCGCGCGCGTGGTCGACGACGCGTGCTTGCGCTCGACCCCCGACGTCCTCCGCGGCAAGGTGGCGCTCGTCACGGGCGCGACGTCCGGGCTCGGCCGCGCCGCGGCGTCGGCGCTCGCGGCGCGCGGCGCGGAGGTGGTCCTCGGCGTCCGCGACACGCGCCGCGGCGAGACGGTCGCGCGCGAGATCCGCGCCGAGCTCGCCCTCGACCCGGACTCCCCGCGCGTGCGCGTCGGCCCGGCGCCGCTCGACCTCGCCTCCAGCGCGAGCGTGCGCGCGTTCGCCGCCGCGTTCGAGCGACAGCACCCGACCCTCGACGTCCTCGTGAACAACGCCGGGGTCAACTTCATCCCCGAATCCTACGCCCCCCCGGACGAAGACGACGCCCCCGACGACGCCCCCGACGCCCCCGACGCCCCCGCCCCGGGGTCATCCGCTCGAGCCCCCCCGATCGGCCTCGTCGCGCAGATCAACTTCCTCGGCCCCGCGGCGCTGACGCGGTGCCTCGAGCGGCCCCTCCGCCGCGCCGCCGACCGATCGCGCGAACGCGTCGCGGCGGTGGCGCACGTCTCCTCGGTGACGCACCGATACGCCTCCGTCGCCTCCGTCCACCGGTTCCTCCGAGACTGGACCGAGGGGTCGTACGCCAACACCAAACTCGCCAACGCGCAGTTCGCGCGCGAGTGTCAGCGCAGGTGGGGCCCCGGGGGCGTCGCCAGCAGCGCGGTGGACCCGGGCGCGGTGTACTCCAGCCTGTGGAACAACGACGCGGTGTTCGGAAGCTTCCCGATCAATCGTCTGCTCTCGTTTCTCTACGCCCCGCCGACGGATGCGGTGGAGAGCGTCGTCGCCGCCGTCGTCGAACCGTTCGCGGAGGCGCGCGAACGCGAACGAACGAAGGCCGGGGGGTTCGCGAACGCGGCGAACGATCGCCGAGGGGGGGACGACGTCGGGTTTCGGTTCTACGCGCGCGGGTTGTTCGCGTCGGACGCGGTGGCGTTTCGAGGTCCGGGCGACGCGCGCGACGCGACGAGTCGCTTCGCGCGCGCGCGATGGGTCGCGCGGTGCGCCCTCTGGGGGTTCGCGACGCTGGCGTGCTCGCTCGCGGACTGGCCGCTTCGGCGGTTCACGCGCGGCGCGGTCGCGGGGAAGGTCGCGGAGGTGCCCGCGAGCGAGGCAACGTACGACGAGGCGATCGCGGAGGCGCTCTGGAACGAGGCGGGGAAGGCGGCGAGGGCGGCGGGGGAGACGACGCGATGACGATGACGGACGGGGGAGAGGAGCGCGGGGACACCCCGAACGAGTCCGGAACCATTTTTAACTGAACACATCATTGAATAACTGTACGCGTTTCGAACAATTCTTTTCCATTAACGGTGATTATTTTAGTCCGTCGCGGGAGAATACCCCACTGCCGTCGGCGCGTGCGCGTTCGGGCGCCGTGCGTTTGCCCGGAGTGCCGGGGCGACTACTCGTCGCCGCTCTGGGCCGAAACGTCTTGGAAACCGTTGCGGGCGGCATTCGGGCGCGTCCGTTGCTCGCGCCGCGGCGTCTCGCGCGCGCCCTCCGCACAGCTCCTCGCGCGCGGCGTCCGGATCGCGGCGATGGACGCGGCCGAGGTGGACGTTCGCGCGTCGCGCGAGGCGACGACGAGCGATCGCGGGGCGTCGCGCGGGGCCGCGCCGGCGGATTCCCCGGGGGGGGGAACGCGGTTCTTCCCGCAACGAAAGCGCACGCCGGTGGTGCTGGAGGAACCGTCCACGTCCCCGCGCGCGCGTCGCGCGCCGCCGCAGCCGAGGCTCGCGTCGCGCCCGCCGGCGCGCGAGTACGCCCCGCCTCCGCCGAGGGACCCCGGGACCCCGCGGGAACCGACCCGGCCGCGCGCCGCCGCGCAGGCCGCGGCGGCGCCCCCCCAGCGGCGGGACGCGCGGGATGCTGCGCCCCCCGGCTTTGGCGGCACGCTCCTCGCGCCCCCCCCGACGCCGGGCGCGACGACGCGCGACCCCGTCGAAGCCTCGGGCCCGAAGCGTCCCGGCGTCCACCACGCCGCGACGCCGCGTGCGAGAGAAACCGAAACCGACCCCGGCCCCCCGAGCGCGTTCCGCACCCCCGCGGACGCCGCGGCGTTCGGAACCCCGGGCGACGCGGCATCCGCATCCGCCGCGACGTCCCCCCCCCCGAGGCGACCGCCGCCGCCCGGGAGCGCTGCGTCTCCTCGGGTCCCCTCGCGCGCGTCTCCCCCGAAGTCTCCGAAGTCTCCCCCGAAGCGCCCGAACTCGTTCGCGCTCGTCGAGTTCCTCCCGGGGACGTTCCCGAAGAGTCCCGCGGCGCGCCTCGAGCGCCGCGGTCCTCCCGGCGGCGGCGACGACGGGGACGACTGGTGGGAGGCGACCATCTTCGGCGCGCGGCTCAAGGATCGCCGCCGCGTGATTCTCGCCGTCGCCGGCCTCGGCTTCTTCGTCGTCCTCCTCTTCATCCTGCTCGCCATCTCGTACACGCGCCAGGGGACCAAGGTGAACTGGGACGAGGCCCCGCCGTGGCCGCCGTTCCCGGCGTACCCCTCGCCGCCGCCGCCGCCCACCCCGCCCGCCCCGCCCAACCCGCCGCCGAGCCCGCCCAACCCGCCGCCGCCGCCGAGCCCGCCGCCG
>MDSW01115849.1_pt1 | contig 10164 bp, 8 predicted proteins | sample 811171 | NCBI WGS metagenome assembly MDSW01 (sample SAMN05326641, study PRJNA326480) | marine metagenome | isolation source: seawater | place: Atlantic Ocean: North West | collected 2012 | reverse complement strand
CACCTTATGGGTGTCAGGTATTACTCGGGGAACCGGTTCCAGCGTTACGTACTTTTCTGGTTTTTAACCAGAATTGAGTCTGGGGCAGCTCGCTGGCCGATGCTGAAATCGGCAGAACGAACCCGTCTGTTCTCATTTCGTGGCCCCCTCTATACTTCCAGCTCGAGTGACTTCATTCAGGGACAGGGACGTGTCTGCAGCCAGCATTAGAATCCGACTGGGATTACTCCTGGGCATGTTTGTGCTGTGCTGGTCGCTCATGTCCACCGCAACTGCCTGGCAGCCACAGGATCCTCCGGAACAGGATCAACAGCAGGACCAACCCGCGGATCAGAAGAAACAGCTGGGGCCCGCCGAGTTCCTGAGAGCCGGTGGTGCGGTCGGCTACCTGATTTTGCTGCTGAGTGTCATCATGGTCGCCCTGATTGCCGACCATCTGATGAACATTCGCCGCAGAGTCCTCATGCCGCCTGGCCTTGCGGAAGAAGTACACCGATTATTGAGTGAACGGAAACTGGAAGAGGCACGCCAGAAGTGTGACGCTCACCCGGGATTTCTGTCCCGACTTTTGCATTCCGGTCTGAGTGAAACGGGCGTTGGATATCAGGCGGTCGAGAAGGCCATGGAAGATACGGCAGTTGAGCAGTCTGCCAGACTGTTTCGACGGATTGAGTACCTTTCCGTCATCGGCACTATTGCTCCGATGCTGGGACTGATGGGAACAGTCTGGGGTATGATTCAGGCCTTTCTGGAGTTTGAACAGAAAGCCAACCCTCAGGTCGCTGAACTGGCTCCGGGCATTTATCGCGCATTAATCACGACGCTGCTTGGCCTGAGTGTGGCCGTGCCATCGCTGGGGGCATTTGCGATCTTCAGGAATCGAATCGACGAGCTGGCTGCCGAAGCCACGCTGCTTGCAGAACATGTGTTCGCTGACTACCGTCGTGCCCAGCAAACTCGTCGCCGGTCCTCTTCGTCAAAATGAGTGGATACCTGCGACGAATCCGTTTCGATTCGCGGGAAGCTCGCCAACGATGAAGAAGATTCTGATCCAGTTCGACACCGATCCACTTGCCAGCACATTCGACCGCGTCGTCGCAGTCGACGCGGGTGTGGAAGAGCTCTTTAGTTACGGCGGCATTACGCCGGAAAATGTCACCGGGCTCGTGCACGGAGCGATCTTCACTCGTGGTCCGGCTCAGTTGAAGAATACAGCCATCTTTGTGGGCGGTAGCAATGTCGCCGCCGGTGAAGCAGTCCTCAAACAGGTGCAGAACGACTTTTTCGGCCCGATGAGAGTCTCCGCCATGATGGACTCCAACGGATGCAACACCACAGCTGCCGCTGCAGTTGCCGCTGCAAAGCAGCACGTCGATCTGAGTGCCGTGGAAGCGATTGTTCCCGGAGGAACAGGTCCAGTTGGCCAGCGCGTGGCTCAGCTCCTTGCATCTGAAGGTGCCAGTGTCACGTTGGTCTCCCGGTCCATCGAACGAGCAGAATCAGCCTGCGAAGCCATTCGAGCAACAACAGAGACCGGACAGCTAACAGCAGCAGGTGCGACGACAGCAGACGAGACAGCCGCACTTTGCAACGGTAAGTCACTGATCATCGCTGCAGGTGCCGCCGGAGTCTGTTTTCTGGAGGCCGGCAAACTCAGTAAACTTGACGAAACGCAGGTCGCCATTGACCTGAATGCCGTTCCCCCCGTCGGCATTGCCGATATTGGTGCTCAGGAAAAAGCGAACGAGCACGATGGAGTTATTTGTTATGGCGCGCTTGGAGTGGGAGGGACAAAGATGAAGGTCCACCGCCAGGCGGTCTCACAGCTGTTTGAGAGCAACGATGCTGTCATTGACACTGCTGAGATTTACCGGATTGCACTCGATGTGATTGCATCGTAATCCGGGGGAGGGTCCCGGGGAATTGATGAACATCGACTAACCAAACACTTCGGTGAGGACTCTTCCTTCGGCCACCAGAGTGACCGGACGGCCGGACGACGTGAAGTATTCGGTCAGCGGACTAATACCCAGCGCATCGTAAATTGTGGCGGCAATGTCATCGGGACTAATCCGGGTGTCGTCGTCAGGACCGTCGCCGGCCGGTGTCGTACCGCCGACCAGACTGGCTTTGGCCGCTCCACCACCGAACATCAGACACCAGTTCGCCCGCGGAAAATGGTCGCGCCCGGTATTCTCATTGATCCTGGGAGTCCGCCCAAACTCCCCCATCACAACGACCAGAGTGCGATTAAGGATCCCCTTGTCGGACAGCGAACCAAGCGTCGCGGGGACGGCCTGATCAAGCGGCCCCAGCAGGCGTTTGTGGCCCGTAAAGTTATCAAGGTGTGTGTCCCATCCCTGATTGGTAACCGTTACGAACCGGGTTCCGTGCTGAACCAGCCGACAGGCCAGCAGACAGCTTTGGTTGAGTTCATCTGCAGCAAATCGTTTGCGAATCGACGGAGGCTCCAGAGCAACATCAAATGCCTTCTGCGCGCGTGGTGACGTAATCATCCGGTGTGCCTGCTCACCAAACCGGCTAAGAGCTTTCAACAGGTCGCTGTCAACGGGATCAGTCCTGAACGCGGTGTCCAGATCTCGCAGCAATTGATTGCGTTCTTCCACCTTGGTTAAGGTCAGGCCTTCCGCAAGACTCACCCCGCGTACCTTGTAGGGCTTACCAGGAGTCGGAACAGTGTTGGTCATGAATGCTGCATGACTGTCTCCCAGATACCCAGGTTTCCATTCCGTCCTGGGGATGGCGATGTTGGCCGGCAGATCAGGTTCTCCCGGGTACTCCCTCATAACCACTGACCCCAGTGACGGATACCGAACGGCCGGAGTGGGACGATTTCCGGTTGAAATCCACTCCTGCCCCTGCGGGTGCGCACCGGCCGCATGGCTGATTCCTCGAATCAATGTGCACTGGTCCAGTATCTTTGCCACCTGTGGAAGATGTTCGCAGACGGCAAGTCCGCTGACTGAACTTTGAATCGACTGGAATGGCCCCTTTGTTTCAGCGGGTGCGTTGGGTTTGCGATCCAGCGTGTCCAGATGAGACGGCCCGCCGGCGAGGTTGATGAAAATGACCGAGTCAGCACGACTCGTTGCCTCATCACCAGCGTGTGCGCTAAGCCATGAAGAAAGGCCAAACGCAGTGATTCCTGTCTGGAAAGCCGAACGTCGGGTTCTGCGTTTCATTTCTTCTCCATTAGCTGAAATTCCAGTGGCTTTTCCAGAGTAACCGTCCGGGTTTCAGAGTGTGCAATATAACCTTCCGCCCTGACGCTGATCCTGTAGGTGTCCTCCGCCATTCCCTGAAGGACTCCATCCTTCAAAGGCCGAAATCGTTGTGTCGTTCCTGCAGTAAGGCTGCTGATGGCCACCTCCGCATTCGAGATCGGATTTCCCTTTGAATCGAGGACACGACATTCCAGGTCGCTCCCTGCATCACAGTCAAAACTGCGTTTCACGTTAGGCTCAATCCAGACTTCCTTCACGAATCGTTCCGCGCGGTCCGGATCATAAACAATCACTTTCGCCCGGCCCACACGCAGCACATTCAGATGAAACGATCCGTCCTCCCGGCTGACTCGAGCGACCTGAGGCCACGTCTCCGGTTCACCGTCTGGCAATGCAGACTGCGTGCGGAAAATCACCGACAGGTCCGGTGGAATTGGCCGGCCATCGATCATTTCCACGGTGCCGGAAAACGAGGCATTCAGGTCATTGTAATCTTCCGAAATTCCGTCCAGCTGAAACTGAATCTGAGGCCATCCCCCGCGCAGGAAGTCTGCCTCGTTAGCGGCGATGAATTGTGAATCTGACAAGTCGACTTGCCGGAGCAACTTCAGATTCTGCAGAATCGAACTTACGTTCAGAAATGTAAGCTGACTTCCCCGAAGCTCCAGACGCTGAAGTGAACGCATTCGGTTGAGGGCGTCTCCCGAACGTATCGTCACGCCGGCAGCCGCGCCGCTCAGCGAAATCAGTTTCGAACATCCGCTCAACAACTCCAGTGACTGATTGTTAAGGGTGGCCCCAGCCACAGTCTTCAGCGACTTCCACCCCGACATGACTTGCGCTGCATCGAGACCGTCGTCCATGACATCAATCCTCAGGTGCTCAATACCCTTAAGAGATTTCAACGCACGAAATCCATGCGACGTACATGCTGAATCCTCAAGTTCGAGGACTCGGAGATTCGTCATCTGCCGGAGATGATTGAGTCCGCGATTCATCAGGATTCCGAAATACACCGCGTTGATGTCGTCAGGATTTGCTGTGGCCCAGTCAGCCACGATGGACTGTTCAGACGTCGAAAGGTCCCCCAGCTTCTGCAGACACTGATCCGCGGAAAGAGCAGCGAGATCAAACTCAGCCTTCAGGAACTCGAGCTGGCTGAGCGGGCCCACATACTCAAGATGCTCCGGCAACAGCCCATCACACTGGATAAAGTCAACGCGTTTCAAAGAATGCATCTGGCCGAGCGCCTGTCCTGCCTGTGGCGGAATCTGAGATACAGTCAGGAGCAGATTCTCCAGAGAACTCAGATCCGGAAGTGTTGGCCAGATCTGCAGGCTGGGTTCCGTGAGTTCCAGCCATCTAATCGGCTCCAATGGCTGCAGTACCTTGCCCTTTGAACGATCCGCAAAGTATCGGCGGCATCGTTCATCCAGCCAACGGTCTCCTCCAGCCTCGTAGAAACGCTGCCATGCGTCCAGTTCCCTGACCGACATCACACCCGACGATTTCACGCTGGCAGGTACGTCAGTCGTTGTTTCGGTCGGACGAAACAACAGGAAGACTCCAATACACACAAGGGCGATCACCGCCAGTGGTACGGGATAGGGAACGAACGCTGCTGGTCGCTGCGACGCCCGGTATGTCTCATTACTGCCTCGAGACATCGGTCTGCCGGTAAAGCGTGAGTGGATTGCGTCGGGTCTTCAGTGGCAGCGCGACGGGGCCTCCCACGCGCTGAGACTCATAGATGGCTGCTGTCATCTGAACGACTCCTCTGCAGTCTTCCACCGAGCACTTTGTTTCTGACTCAGTTTCAATCGCGTGGATCAGGTCACTGATTGCCGCGATGTGACCGCCCTCATAAGAGCCGTCCGTGCGTGATTCCGGTTTGTCGATTCCGTCCGAGGTAATCGTCTGCCATGTGCGGCCGGAACGTCCGGGTGACCACGATGGATCCTGAAGCAGAAACGCAGGCCGCAGATATCCACTCTGTAATTCAATGATGCCTTTCGAACCGTAGACCTGCAGCCCGAATCGTGTTGGGTTGCCTCCACGACTCCTGACCGAGGCAAACTGTCCGATGACATTTCCCGGAAACTGATAAACAGCATGCAGGCGATCTCCTGCCAGCAGACCAATTCCTTCGTTGCCTTCCCGGATGTGGGCCGCCTCCAGCGGCTGGCCGCTTTGAAACACGGTTGCACTGCAGGAAGTTGGATCACCGCGTCCAACGGAACGCATCAGGGCAAACACGTGAGAACCAAGAACCCACAGATCTTCGCCACCGCCGCGGCGATCTTCCTTGCCACGACCTCGCAGCTCAAGAATGTCACCGATGATTCCGTCATCAAGCAGCTTCAGGACTGTCGTCAGCACCGGCGAGTATTCAGAAACATGAGCAATACCCAGCTTCAGATGCCTCATTTGAAGTGCCTGGACAACTTCGTCTGATTCAAGCAGATCTCGACAGAACGGTTTCTCCATATAGACATGTGCACCCACCTCCGCTGCTGCCAGAAGCATCGCGTGATGTTGATCGACCCAACGCGGACAGATCGCCACAAGATCAGGCATCTCGTGTTTGAGCATCTGGCGATAATCGGCGTATGCGGCCACAGCACCCGTACGCTTCTGTGCGGCCGTGCGGCCAGCCTCATCCGGATCGGCGACAGCGGCAATTTCCACGTTGGGGATTTTTGTAAATGCAGTATCAACGCCGTGGCCATAATCACCACGTCCGGTATGCCCAATGATGGCAACTCGATACTTCTTCATCGACTAGTCTCCGGGAGCGGAGTCTTCCGTAGCAGGATCCTCTGGACTGTCAGCAACGGACGTTCCATCGGCGGCAGTCCCCACAACCGCACATCCACAACTGTCACTCCACACGTTGACCGAGGTTCGGCACATATCAAGAATCCGGTCGACGGCAATAATGATCCCCTGGGCTTCCAGCGGCAACCCCACCGCCTGCAATACGATCGCCATCATCACAAGTCCGGCGTGCGGTATTCCGGCAGCACCGACACTCGCAATCAATGCGGTAAAGGCAATTGTAATCTGCTGCGCAACCGTGAGGTCGAAGCCGGGTGTCGCCTGAGCAATAAACAGAACGGCAACCACTTCATAAAGAGCGGTTCCATCCATGTTGATGGTTGCCCCCAGCGGCAATACAAAAGAACTGGTTTCATTCGAGATTCCTGCGCGTTTTTCAACACAGCTCATTGTCAGTGGAAGCGTGGCATTGGAAGACGCTGTTGAAAACGCTGTCAGAAGCGCCGGGCTCATTTGACGTGCATACTCAAGCGGATTCCGGCGGCCGACGACCCCAACGACAATTGCCAGAATGACAGTGGCATGAATCACCAATGCCAGAAATACAGTCAGCATGTACTTCGCAAGAGTCTGAAAGACTCCGAGCCCCTGCGTTGAAGTCGCATAAATCATGAATGCCGCCACGCCAATGGGCGCGAGACTGATGACCCAGCCCGTCATCTTCATCATGACTGCAAACGCTGATTCAAAGAACTCCTTCATCCGCCGACCGTGGTCACCGCCGACAACATTGATGAACATGCCGACAAAGATGGCAAATGAAATAATTGACAGAAACTCCCCGCCTGCCATGGCAGAGAACGGATTTGTCGGAATCAGCCTCAGAATCTGATTGTAGATCACCTCAATCAGTCCCTGGTCCGGAGACTCCAGCGCCTTGCCTCCTCCTGGCAGGATGGCGCCAGTTCCAGGTTGAATGATGTTCACAAGAATCAACCCAACAGTGATGGCGAGCAGACTGGTTGCCATGTAGTAGACGATCGTGCGGCCGAACATCGAACCAAAACGGCCGTGAGCTCCCAGCCCAGTGACTCCCGTGATCAGGGACGTAAAGATCAGCGGGACTGTCACCATCTTCAAGAGACGCAAAAACAGGTCTCCAAGGCATTTTGCCGCCGTCGTGACGTGGTCTCTGACACCCGGTGGATTCTTCTGAACGAAATTCTTCCAGAAGGGAGGCAGCTTATCGACCGACGCCGCGCTGATTGTCGTGACAGCCGGATTGCCGTTGTGCTCTCTCTGCCATGTGATGGAGACAGATGAAATTCCGTGGGTGATTCGTGCCCGGGCATTTGAAACTTCAATGGTGTCTGTGGCATCGACCTCAGCCAGATCCGGAAAGCTGGCGACAAACGCATCCCGATCACCGAAGGAGGCTGAGTAGATCTGATCTTCAGGACTTGTGGCCCCCGCAATCTGTTCAGAGAGCTGAAAACCGACTGTACTTTCAACAACTCTCGCATTGATCTCTCCGTCCACAGCCACATCACCTGTATTCACCAGCACACCGGCAACTGTGCCGCCGAGCATGGCTATCAGAATGCGAATATGAAGTGCCAGCTTCGCGCCGCTCTTGTCCTCAGACATGCGTGTTTCCAGTGTTCAGTTTCCAGCCTGCGTCCTCGTCCTGCACGATGACTGTCAGTGCTGTGAATTACACCTGAGGTGGTCCGGAAGAGCAAACCAGCGGGAGTGCCAGCACCGATCCAGAGCATGAGCCAATTCCGGCAGATTCTGCCGGTGAGGCTCAATCGGGTGTCGTGTGGATGGCCACATTCCGACTGTAACGATTAGGACGACTGTTTCGAGACCTCTGATTCGTGATGGCAGAATCGTCTCGGACAATTCGACGGGACTAAAAAAACAGCCAGGTGTCGCCGAAGTCGATTCTGTGCACAGACTCTGTCCGTGTCTTAGTTCTACGTTTCACATAACCCGCGAACGACTGCCGCAAAAACTGCAGGTTTGCAGAAACAGTCACTCTTCTGGATGAGTAATGTTTCGCCAGAGGGTGCGGGTGTTTACGACATCATGAAAAGGAATTAGTGATGATTAAGGGATTATGGAGGCACTTCCTGCTGGGAACCGCACTCTGCATGGGGCCAACCCTCTATGCTCAGGGGGTATCACAGGCAGATGCTTTGTTCAACAACAATGGGACACAGCTGACCAGCGGCCTGGCGCTCACGTCATTCGACGATTGCACTGCACCGGAAGGCTGTGATCTGGGATGCACGGACGGAGGATGTGGTGATCTGTGCGGCGAAGGCTGCGGAATTGGCGGTGGCGATGGTGCTGGCGAGATCACTTTCGGTGGCTGGGTCCAGATGGGGTACCACAGCGGTGTTACACCTGGTGCAGCTGCCCGCAACGACGCACTCTCATTCAACAACCATCCGCATCGTTTCAACCTGCATCAGGGGTGGTTGTACGCCGAGAAGGTCGCTGATGGCAGTTGCGGACTCGACTGGGGTTTCCGCGCAGACATCATGTACGGTGTTGACGCCGGTGATACACAGGCATTCGGAAACAATGCCGGTAACTGGGACCTTGGGACTGATTTCACACGAGGCGGTGGCTATGGGTGGGCCATTCCACAGGCCTACGGTGAACTGGCGTCTGGTGACTGGTCTGTGAAACTCGGACACTTCTACACACTGATTGGTTACGAAGTCGTTACCGCTCCGGACAACTTCTTCTACAGCCACGCTTTGACAATGTTCAACAGTGAGCCGTTCACCCACACCGGTGCTCTGGCGACCTACACGGCCAGTGACTCGACCACGATCTACGCGGGATGGACAGCTGGCTGGGACACCGGTTTCGATCAGAACATGAACGGAAGCAGTTTCCTCGGTGGATTCAGCACGGCACTGGGTGACGATGTTACCTTCACTTACATCTCAACAGCAGGTAACTTCGGTGCTCGAAGTGCTGGCAACAGCGGCTACTCACACAGCCTCCTGTTCGATGTTGCTCTGTCTGATGACCTGAACTACATCTTCCAGAGTGACCTTGTTCGCGTCAGCGCAACAGGTGATGATCAAGTGGGCATCAACCAGTACCTCATCTACAGCCTCAACGATCAGGTTGGCCTGGGATGGCGGACTGAATGGTGGAAGAACCAGGGTGATTCACAGTACGCCATGACATGGGGCGTCAATGTGAAGCCAATGGACAATGTCATTATTCGTCCGGAAATCCGATATGACTGGGACATGCCAGCTGCCGGTATTCAGGACGCGACGACATTCGGAATCGACGCCATCGTGACCTTCTGATGGTGGATTCAATCTGAATCTGACAGACGGAGTCGGCAACTGCCGGCTCCGTTTTTTTGCGCGCTGCCTGCCGCCTCGTCATTCTGTTACCAATCCGGGAATTGAATTCGGCCAGGATTGTTCATAATGCGTTGGCGACTCCGCCGAATTACGTCATAGTCATCAGCCACCAAACTGGTGGCCGCACAATTGTTCTCGCTAAAGGTCCCCCGTGCTCGGTCGAGGAATCCTGCTGCTTGTCTTTGTTCCGCTCGTGGAACTCATTCTGCTGCATCAATTGGTGCAGTCGTGGGGGCTTGCCGAGACCATTCTGCTGGTTCTGGTCACCGGAGTTGTCGGAGTCGGACTGGCACGACAGCAGGGACTGAAAGCGTGGAAAGCCGTCCACACACAGCTTGCGAGCGGCCAGTCACCTTCCGCGGAAATCATGGACGGAGTGATGATCCTGATCGCCGGAGCATTCCTGATGACTCCCGGCCTGTTGACAGATACAGTCGGGTTTTCACTGCTGATTCCGCTGGTGCGCCGCCTCCTCCGCGCCAAACTGGTGGCATGGTTCAAGCATCGCACTGTCACCACATTTCGAACCCAGTTTCCAAATGCAGAATTCGGAGTCCCTGGCGAGACGGCAGACACAGATGAAGACGAACCCGTAGTCCGAGTCGTCGACCCGGAAGCCCCGTCGCCATAGGTCAGGTTTCAACCTGACACAAGCAACCGGACGAATCGCGCGGCGAGCGAGTCGATTCGTCCCCCGGCTCGCAGACCCCGGCTACAGAAAGACTCAGGCGAGCACGTCT
>MDSW01051987.1_pt1 | contig 10164 bp, 6 predicted proteins | sample 811171 | NCBI WGS metagenome assembly MDSW01 (sample SAMN05326641, study PRJNA326480) | marine metagenome | isolation source: seawater | place: Atlantic Ocean: North West | collected 2012 | reverse complement strand
TGGCGTTAAAGGCAAGGTCTTAAGCGCTTTGGCCCATGGCTTGCCCATGGTCACTACCAGCATCGGCGCCGAAGGAATTATCAATGCAGAACGCCAATGTGATGCCATTCGAGTTGCAGACTCTGCTGAACAAATTGTCACTGAGATCTTCAAACTATGCGATCTTTCAGCAGCAGAACATCAGCACTTATCCCAACAGGGCTACAGCTTCATCGCAACGCATTTCAGCACAGCATCGTTAATCAATAGCTTCAAAAGAATGCTCGATCAACTGTCATTGTCTTATCACGAGAGAACCACAAGCTTTGCCCCCTATCAACCTCGCAGCAGTGACATTCGTTTTGACCAAAACAATAGCTTCAGTCATTGGTCACACCCGTTGGCATGAACAGATCTAACTTGCATCGAAGTTCCTCACCATCATTCTCTTGATGGCTCACAAGCGTCTGATAAAGGTCTTTCGCCCTCGCCAATAACACCTGTTCTTCAGAGGACATCTGATCCTGCAACTCCACGCCTCGCTGGCGTCGAAGTGATGGATCAATGAAACCACTCGCCTCCTCGGCCAAATCACGGGAATCTCCATCCTGATGCAATAGGAGACGGCAACGTGCAAGCACCGAATCAGGACGCTGCATCAAATCCTGGAAGCCGATAATCAAACGTGGCAGACCACGGGTCCAACGTTCAGCTTGAATCACATGAGCCATCCAAAGAGCGATTCCCTGGCCCAAGCTTGTGTTCTGAGCCACCTGCAACGAACGGGCGACCTCCAACGGGTCTCGTACAGGAATAAAAAACGATAGTTGGCATGCCCCAGCATCAATCAGGGGCTGCATGCCCTCCATTAAAACGCACATCCTTGGATCTTTGATCACAGGATGTTGAGTGCCTTGGCAAGTGCGAACAAGCTGACGAATCAAATGTTGACGCCACTGTTTTGCCTGTTCTGTTCTCGACCAATCTCGTGGTAATTGATCGCTACTGGACCAATGCAGTCCTAACTCACGAAACAAACGGTCATTGACCTGCATCAAACCTTCCGACTCCCAATATCCTCTTAAATTGATCACATCATCTGGGCGATCCATTAGATCATCGGGAACATCAAGACCGGCCTTCGCCAACATGCCGGTGAGTGCAGATGTCCCGCTGCGATGCATCCCCAAAACAAACGACAGCCGCCGAGGAAGCCCGCCGAACCTCACAGCAGCCTGCAGCGCAACTTGCGCGGAAAGGACCACTGGAAGCTCACTGAGGAACAAAGCGCGGACCCTTTGGCTCGTCTCCTGCGACAGGGGACATCCCATGGCATTGGATGCCATCAACACCACATCCACAGTTCGCTCCAGCTGTTCACCAGCCTGATTGGGGCGATCTAACTGAAAGAAACGACACGCCAACTGCAAATGCTGGCGAATCATCAAAGCGAACAACTGTTGATCGTGATCCAGCCCCTCGACCCATCGCTGGTCAAGATCTGGTTCAACAACCATTGGCGGGGGCATGGCTGCCAACAAATCGATCAACGATCGCGGCGGCTGGACTGCCGTCCGAATCAAGGCTGAGCTGGTCTGGTCACACCATTGCCCTTTCGACAGCCGCTGTACAACCTCCAAGACATCCGTGTCGAACGTCATTGGTCCGACTGATCCGCCAGCCAACGCGCCACTAAGTCGGTGAGCAAATTCATCTGTGCTGCTGAGGCACCAGCCATCAACTCCTCTTGCCGCAACTGGCGGTTCCATTCAGCTTCACGCTCCTGCCAACGCTGCCGTTCCTGATCCCATTCGCGTCGATGCTCTAGCAAGGCCTGCTCATGCATGGCTTCCAGGTTGCTGAGGTGCTGCTTCAACTCATCTCTCTCGACAATCACTTGCTCACGAGAGAGATTGATCGAGGCAATCTGTTCATGCATCGTCTCTCTCAGCTGAGCCAATTCATCACGATGATCCGTGCTCTGCTGATCGAGGCGCTCAGCGAGCTGACGTCGACCATTCATCTGATCGTCGCGCTCCACAACAAGCTGTTCCCGCTGATCTTGCAACTTCTCCAGCAGCAGCCGAAGCATCTGCGTACTCGGCCGTTGCCAAACCTGCCCTGCCTGTTGCAACCGAAAACCCAGAGGTTCTAGATAGCGACCAGCAATGCCGCCCCAGCAATCAGGCAAATCTGGACCGGCCAACTCAACAATTTGCAGCGTGTCCATCCAGCTGCCTGCACTTGAGAGAACCGCCATGGGATCACCCTGACGCAACACAAGGTGGCCGGTTTGATACTCCTCGATCGGTAAAACGGCTTGATCCAAAAGATCTGCCAGCGTTCTCCCGTTCAACGTCTGCTGCTGCAAGCAGATCAGGTTCGGTACAGAACGCGAGCGAAGCTCCGGCGACAGAATTCCATCAAAACGAGCATCGTTATAGGAGAACCACTGCAAAGGCTGAGAGGACTCAGCGCTAACTGCCGCACAAAGAAGCACGCAAGGGTGGTGGTGGGGGAACTGATCCAAATCCCCATGCAAGCGCTGAAGACAGCCTTCATCCGCATCGATCACCACGCATGGCCCCTCTGGGAGGTGATCAGCCAACGTCGGAGCTCCGATGAGCACATGAAAGTGCTTGGCTGGATTCATCCGCCTCACGTGCACCGAGCCAACTTAAGGTCTTGGCGCAGTCTCTGACCTCAGGTGAGCAACTGGTCGTCCCCCTTTCCCCTCAGTGCTGATTTACGCAAACAGCTTGAGGTTTGTGGCATCCAGCGGCACAAAGGCGATCCAAGCGCGGTGGAGGATTCGTCGCTGCTGTTGATCTATCGACATCCCGCCTCAATCCTGGGCCACTGGCAATGCAGTGACGCAAAACCATTGAAAATCAGCACGCTTCAGAAGGGATACAAGCAACTGCTCGAACACAGAACCCATGGCCATTTGGTCGCAGATTGGCGACTGCGTGGGCTTAAGACAGATCAAATCTTGAATTGGCTTGATGGCGGCGCAGCCCCGGCCACGATCGCGCGTCCGTCTGTCATCTCGCCACTCTGTCGTTTGGTGCTGCTGGAGCTATTTCGTTCGCAGCCTGAATTGGTCGATCTCTATCAAGATCTTGAACTGCATGCAGAGTTGTTCGGCAGCCAAGCGGATAGTGAACTGCAACAGCGACTGCAACAAAGCTGCGATGCGAATGAATTGCTCGAGGAATGGTGCTCACCCCGACGCGCAGACCAAAGTTGGGGCAATGACGCTGAACGCCTACAACGCCTTGAACATGAACTGGAGCACTATGTCTTACTCAGCCGTGAGCAGCAACAGATGTTGAAAGAACAAAACGAGATTGGAGATCGAGCTTTACACCTGGCCAGCGACATCAAAGGAACAGTAGACAGTGACTAATGAGCAACAAAAGTTTGCTACAACTCTATCGGATGCATATTGCCGAGGCGCAATTTAGCGAAGCAAAGCAACTTCTTGATTTGATCGAGCAACGCCATGAGGCGAATGGCGCCATGCAGCAAATCGTTGCCAACGAACGGGAACGATTGGAATGGAATGGAGTTCTGTTGGCTCCCAGCCATATCAATCAAGACAGCCTTACGACAACTCGACCTACCAACACTGGAATCATCAGAGAGCGTCTAAATCATCAACACAACTGGTATTTCAACAGCAACCTGGAGGCATACTTAATCAAGGAATGGAGCGCCAAGACGCGTCCAGCGATGCTCTGCGAGGTTCGATCCCTCCTCGTCCTGGGCAACAACTTCAGTCTCAGCACCGGTGTCTTCCGACCGATCTCTCACTATCTCAACTTTCTGCATCACCACGGCGGGCCACGACTCCGGTCCGTTCAACTTGACAACAATGCCGAACCGGACGTAATCGACGCACTGTTCAACAACCATGACGCCATTATCATCAATGGACTTCAACAGATTTGCAACGTTGTACATCTAGCCAAGTCGGTCCAGCGTTATTGCAAACAAGGTCGAATCTATGGCTATCTGCATGAAACGCGTTGGATTCTTGATCGTTTACCGGACGACCAGAAACAGCGCGTTCGTTCTACCATTCCGTACTTAGATCTGCTGTTGTGCTGTCAACGTCAGTGTGCTGATTTTGCTCCCTACGGAACACCTAAAAGCCACACGATCCTTCACAACCCCACCCTGCCGGCCACCTCGTCGCGACTGTCCCGACGCAACAGCGGTCAAATCTTGATGAGCGGCAGTGTCAAAGAGCGCAAAGGAGTGGGCTTGTTTAATGCCTGCGCGGAACGACTCACTCCGGAAGGATTTCGATTTCACTGGGCCGGTCAGATCAGGGACACGGCGACTCCTCTCAATGCTGTGGTGACCCATCACGGCCATCTGAGCAGCCATGACTTGCAGCGCGTTCTACGCAACACGGAGATCTTTTTCCTCTCCTCGATTGAGGACACTTTTCCTCTCGCCGCTATAGAGGCCTATCTGCACGGCTGCAAAGTTCTGCTGCCGCGCAGCACTGGTCTGGTGGATGTGCTCGAGGGACGCAGCGGTGTGCTGATTTACGACGATCACCAAGTGGACACGGTGGTTCCGTTACTGCAACAGCTAAAGGATCAGCCCGCACCCGAGGCCAAGGACAGGCAGGTGATCAGCCAACGCCTCGGCCTTGAAGCATTTCTCGACCGCTGCCATCGCGCCATCCAACCGATGCCGGCCCGGCAAGACTCAACGGAGACCGATCAGAAGTGTCCCTCGATCGCAGTGATCGTTCACCTCTATTACACCGATCTCGGTTTTGAGTTTTCACGACATCTTGAGGCCGTCGCGGGCCCTTCAACAGATCTCTACATCACCATTCCCATCCATAAAGACAGCACAGAACTCAGAGCAAACCTTGAGCGCATGTTCTCAAAACGATTCCGAAGCCTGTGTCTTCTCTCCGTTCCAGACCGAGGTATGGACATCAGCCCCTTCTTTGAGGCCATTCGGCATCTCTCCAATCAATCATGGGCTCCCGTGGATTTGATCCTCAAGATCCACACCAAAAAATCACTGCAAGTTTCTGGCGCCAGCAAAGGGCAACGCTGGCGGCGCGGACTGCTCGATGGCTTACTCGGAAACCGTCGCAATGTAAAAACAATTCTGAACCGATTTGAACGCGACTCCGATCTCGGTCTCCTCGCACCGGAACCATTTCTGATGCGCAAAAGCCAGAGGGATCAAGTGGTGGCCGCCAACGATGCCGCCGTTAACAACCTGCTCTCGATCTATGGACTCGCGCCTGATCCGAGCCGTGTCTTTGTTCGCGGCACCATGTTTTGGACCCGAGCGACTGCCCTGCTCCCGAACCTGCTCCAGACCCCGTTACCGACCCCAGAAGCCTTCGAGCCTGGCCATGCCAGGGATGGCTCCCTGGCTCATGCCTACGAACGCGTGTTGTCCTACCTGCCTCAACGCGATCATTCCCTTCATGCCTACCAGGTTCAAGAATCAGCACTTTGATCAGAACCAACACCGCGATCAGAACCAACACCGCGTCGTTGCTCGAGAAGCTCCAGACGTCGCCGATTAAATTCCAGACCAATCCGATGATCTAATAACTCATCCGCGAAAGAATCGCCTTTGCCACGACTGAGGCGCTCTCGCAATCGATTGTTTAGCAACGTTCGACACAGCTTGAACTCTGGATCATCAATCAGGGCCTCCAGCATCATGTGCTCCGCCTTTTCCTTAGCGGATCGCTTGCCCTGGAGCAGTGCATTGACCTCTTCCAAAAGGGTTTCACGCCTCAACAACCGTTCGGAACGCTGAAGGTTGCTGTGAATTCTTGGGTGATCCAGACCTAATCGAAGCGCCTTGCGACCCAGCGCGATCACCAAAGAATGCTTGCCTTGCTGGCGAGCGGCCTGCATCTCCTTCGCACAGGCTTGCTCTACAGCATCGCCAACGGAGTCCGTCAGTCGTAAAGGCGTCACGCCAGCTTTTCGACAGACCTTACGAAGCGCTTCGAGAACACGAGTTGTCTCCTGCCTCGCCTCGCTGTCCTGGGCCTGAACATCTGCTGACTGGCTGGACTGCTGCTCAACCCCATTCCCCTGGGACTTCGGCTGCAAACGCTCATCCTCTACTCCCTGCTGGGCCGCAACCTCCAATAAACAACCGGCAAGGTCCCCCCGACCCGCATCCCTTAAGTCCTGGAGTTCTTTCACCAAAAGATCCACTGGGGTCTCCCCTTCTGCCGGACTTTGATGGAGGTAATGGGGAGTCCATCCCTGCTGTTTGCAACACTCCACCAGGGGTCGACGGCGCATCGGAAACTCCAACATCGGCCGGTCAGTCCGGCTGTGACGTGAGCGTAAGGGGTGGTTCTCCAGAACGGACTTAGCGTCTAAACGTCGCCGGATTGGAGATGGAACGTGCCACGGAACGACTTCAAAAAGCGCTGAACAACAGCCAACAACGCGGTGAGCATGGTCCACTACTGCGACTCTTGCGTCGTTACCGACGCGAACCATGGGATGGGCTGGCCATTCGCAACGCTCTCAAGCCACAGCATCGCCATCTCGACCATCGCTTCCTCCATCCTCAGCTTCTACCGGTCGAGCTTCTGGTGGATCCCGACGGTTGGACCCCCGATCAAGCCGGTTTTCATCTGGATGCTCTCCAAGCGGCACATCCCGATCTGAAGGAACCCGATCATCTGATCAGCAGCGGAATCTTGAATCAAATTCTGCGAGGGGAACGCCCCCTCTATGACGATCTACCCGCTTTAAGCATCGATGCGTATGCAGCCGAACTGCGTCGCTCGCATCGTGCCATCTGCAAGCGCGAACAACTCAGTGCTCTGGCGCATCTGAACAGCTATGGCCGCGATGCGTTCCATCAGGGAGAAGCCGTCGCAACCTGTTTAGATCGCTATCGAATCCAGGTCGAAGCCAAACCGATCTGCGCAGCACGGCGACCGATACAACAGCCTTGGCTTGTTGTGATCGACGATGAGATCCAGCACGCCATCCGCCTCGGCAGAGCCGCCGGCTGGGACAAGATTTTGGCAGCCCAGAGTCAAGCACTCACGCCATTAGCTCAACGCCTGGCCGAGCTGCACCCAGACACGCCGGTGAGTTTCTGTCATCGGAGCGATCGACTGGCCTTACATGCCATCGAACATCTCTCGATCTATTGGCATCAACATCGAAATCTCGCCCTGTGCAGCAGCGATGAACTCATCGCCTGGACGCTGACGGACCCGGAGGCGATCGGGAACCCTCAATGCCGAGTGGAGCCAACAGCTCCAAGGTTGCTTATGCGAGGAGCACTGGGTGGATTAATCACCATCCGTGCCGGGCATTTAACCAATCTTGATTGGCCTGCATCGACCAACAGCATGCATGAACTGCTGGTCAACCTGACGCTGCAGCTCCTCGACTCAAACGTGTCCTGCGGACATTGTGGGGAATCATTATTAATCAGAACACCGGCACTGAATCCCTCGATCCTTGATGTCGGATCTCCGATGGAGCGACATTGGTTCAACAACAATCAAATCAATGCCATCAACAACATGCTGACCAGCCAGTCAGCCAGGTTTCTCGCCGAAGGCGGTGCGATCCAACCGCATCCTGAGATTCCTGGTTGTCAACGCTTCCGGTTTCAGCCAGAGCAACACATCAAAGTATCAATCATTATTCCCTTCAAAGACAACGTTGAGCTAACGCAAACCTGTTTGTCATCCATTCGATCCTTCGCAGGCCAGACAGAATACGAAGTTATTTTGGCCAATAATGGCAGCGTGAAAGAGCCTACAAAAGAATGGCTAAGTAGTTTACATTCAACGAAGGACATCAAAATCATAGATCTTGCTATCGACTTCAATTTTGCCACAATTAACAATGTGGCACGCAAGCACTGTTCTGGCAATTTCCTCCTCTTCCTAAACAACGACATTGAGTTTCAATCAGCCAACATATTGGAAGAGCTACTGGCCCCATTTGCTTTTAAAACGACAGGCGCCGTTGGCAGCAAACTCCTCTATCCGGATGGTGCCACTCAACACCAAGGGGTTGTTCTGATCCGAGGCGAACGGAGAGCATTACGTGAACCGGGCAAAAGCATTGGCGATCAAGCCATCTTGGATGACTACCTCCCTTTACGTGTTGAAGAAGAAGTCAGCGCCGCCTCTGCGGCTTGCCTCTTGGTGAGAGCGGAACTTTTTGATGATGTGGGAGGTTTCAATGAAACCTACGCAGTCACTTTTAATGACGTTGATCTTTGCCTTCGGATCCGCCAGCTTGGTTACAAGATCATGATCACACCCTATCCAAAAATCATTCACCACGAGGGAAAAAGTCGAGGCAAGGATTTAGATGGTGAAGCATTAGCTCGTCAACAGCGTGAGCAAGGATTATTACGGGAACATCATGCTGATCTCTATGACAAGGGCGACCCATTAACCAGTCAACACCTCCATCCACACACCAATCATTTTGGAATCCAACCTCGACAAACAGAATCAGCCAGAAAAGTCGAAGAAAAAATAGTTTATAGCTGGACAGAACAGAAGCGTCCGACTAAGAGCCACAGACCTTTGTTGTTTTTTGCACAATTTAGTGCCAATGGTGAATTACGCTCAGACATCATTCCCTTACTACGTGCCTACAAAGGCCATGCGGATGTTGTCTTCATTGGCGCCACACCAACACTTAAACAAAACCGACAAATCATTCAGAGACTAAAAGGCATTTGCCATAGCATTATTATTCGAGACAATGAAGGCTATGACTTCGGAAGCTGGAAAACTGGCATCCGATTCTGCCAGGAAGATATTCAAACAAGAAACGAAATCATATTAACCAACGACAGTCTTTGGGGCCCCGTCAATCCACTCAAACACTTGTTTAAACGCATCCGTCTTTCATCGGCAGATGTGGTAGGACTAACAGATGATCTGATGTACAGCTATCACCTGCAATCGTCATTCCTTGTGTTTCGACAGAAGGCTATCTGCAGCCAGGCATTTCAGACGTTCTGGGAAAGCTTGCCCATGTTCAATAGCAAAAGAGAGCTCGTCAAGGCCTGCGAAGTCGGCTTGTCGACACTGTTAAGCAACGCAGATATGAGTCTCGAAAGCATCTATACCAAAAATTCAAACGGAAATGTTCTCCACTTCCAATGGCGCACACTGATTGAAGACAACAATTTTCCTTTCATCAAGGTAAGTCTTCTGAAAGAGAACCCTTGCAATCAAAATATTGAACATTGGCAGCATCTATTGCGCAAAAAAAATGGCAAGCTTTTAAAATCAATCAAAACGCAGCTAGATTCATAGGATTAGAGCAACTTGAGATGCAGACCTAATTTGCATCACTGACTTGACTACTCCTTACGAATTGCGGCCACAACGAAACCTCCAACAGCCCATCCAACAATCACAATGCCAATGGATGCAAGGAAGAATTGCCATCGCCAATTCATATCCTGTCCAGATGGAAGCTGAGGCTTACTAAGCATCACAATAAATTTTAATTGTCGCTGACTTTCACGCCGACTATTGTCCACCGCAATACGAGCAGCTTCATAGGATTTAGACGCAAATTCAACATCACTTTTTAAAGCTTCTGATTGTGCTGTTAATTTATTCAGATCTCTCCCTTTAGCCCCAACAGCTTTCTGACGCTCTTCACGTATTTGCCGTTCTAGCTCTTGAACTTGATCAGCGAGATAAGCCACTTCAGGAGAATCTGGATCAATATAACGACGCTTGAGTGTTGCCAACTCAACCTTCAAATCAACTAGATTGGATTCTAATTGAGCAATAAATGTAGATGTTGTCTGCTGTTCAACCTCGGGGCTTAGCTGACCATAACGATCTTGAAAATCCTGCAAACTTTGAGTCGCCTCAGACAAATTTTTCTCTGCGATCTTCAATTCATTTTCAGCAAACTGCTTCTGGTCTGCACTAATGGATTGATTAACCTCATTAACAAATCGTTGAGACTGTGTCAACAATGATTGATTCAACTTTAATGCCTGCTCAGGCTGATAACCAGTTGTTCTGATGATCAGGGAACCAGAGATTGGCTGAGGCTGAATACTAATCTGTTTTTTAAAGAAAGCTAGTTGTTGGTCTGAGGTACTATTAGCAGGTAAACCAGCAAAAATATCTGGCCTTTCAGGTGCATAGAGCTT
>MDSW01027961.1_pt1 | contig 10164 bp, 10 predicted proteins | sample 811171 | NCBI WGS metagenome assembly MDSW01 (sample SAMN05326641, study PRJNA326480) | marine metagenome | isolation source: seawater | place: Atlantic Ocean: North West | collected 2012 | reverse complement strand
GCTTTTTGCATAGCTCGTAAAATAGCATAATCTCCGCATCCAGGGCACCATCTTACTTCTTGATTACTTACAAAATCTTTATTAGTTAAATGCTCCATATTAATTATAATAATTGTTTAAAATGAGATTCCAATTCAGATATTGTAAATGGTAAGCCTTGTATTTTATTATACTGATTAAAAATAGTACCTTGAAAAGACATTCTTAAATAATTTACAAATTGTCCAGAATTTAATTCACACACTACAATCTTTTTAAATTTATCAAATATCTCTTCGGTGTTTTTTGGCAAAGGATTAATGTAATTAAAATGGCATAAAGCAATATTTTCTCCTTTATTAAATAAATTATTTACTGCTGAATATAAAGAGCCATATGTCCCTCCCCATCCAATTACTAATAAGTCCCCTTCATTTTTGCCAAAAATCTCTTGTTGAGGAATAAGATCAGCGAGTTTCTGTATTTTTTCAGATCTTATAGAAACCATTTTCTGATGATTATTTCCTTCGTAAGATACATTTCCAGTTACATCTTCTTTTTCAAGCCCTCCTATTCTATGCTCTAAACCTTTGATTCCAGGTAATGCTAATTTCCTAGCTAATGTTTTCTTATCTCTATTATAAGGCTGATATTCTTCATTTTCTTCTGCAATACTAGCATTTATCTCTGGCATTTGCCTTGTTGATTTTATTTTCCAAGGCTCTGCTCCATTTCCTAAATAGCCATCTGAGAGTAAAACTACTGGAGTATTATGTTCTAATGTTATTTTAGATGCCATGTAAGCCCAATCAAAACAATTTGCAGGAGTTGAACTTGCTAAAATTACAGCAGGGCTTTCTCCATTCCTTCCGTAAAGAGCTTGCATCAAATCTGATTGTTCTGTTTTAGTAGGCAATCCAGTTGATGGCCCTCCTCTTTGCACATTCACCACTACTAATGGCAACTCTGTCATAATAGCCAATCCTAAGCCCTCTCCTTTTAACGCAAAGCCTGGTCCAGAAGTTGTTGTTATAGCTAAACTGCCAACAAAACTTGCTCCTACTGCTGAACAAATTCCTGCAATCTCATCTTCTGCCTGAAAAGTTTTTACTCCTAAATTTTTATGTTTTGCTAGTTCGTGTAAAATATCTGATGCTGGGGTAATAGGGTAGGATCCTAAAAATAGTTCTTTCCTTGCTCTTTCTGCAGCTGCCAAAAAACCCCAAGCCATAGCTTGATTCCCCATTACATTTCTGTATATACCTTTTTCAAGATTAGCAGATAACACCGTATACGAAGAGGGTAATGCTTCAATTGTTTCAGCAAAGTTATATCCGGCATGCATTACTTTAATATTGGCAGCTATTAAATCAGGGTTTTTGGCAAATTTATTCTCTAAAAATTTCTCTGTTTTTTCCATTGTTCGGTTAAACATCCAGTAAACAATTCCTAAAGCAAACATATTTTTGCATCTCCCAATACTTTTTCCATCCAAGCGAGACTCTTTTAATGCTTCACGAGTTAATTGAGTAATAGGTGCTTCAATAATATTAAACCCTTCTAACGAACTATCATCTAAAGGAGATATATCATAGCCAGCTTTTTCTAAATCTCGTTTAGTAAAAGCATCAATATTTATAATAATTGTCCCTCCACTTTTAATCCAATCTTTATTAGCTTTTAATGCTGCAGGATTCATAGCAACTAATACATCAGCAATATCACCAGGAGTATTTATATCAACTCTACCAATATGAATTTGAAAGCCAGAAACTCCAGCAACCGTCCCCTGAGGGGCTCTAATTTCTGCAGGGTAATCGGGGAAGGTCGCTAAATCATTGCCTAAAATAGCAGATGTGTCGGTGAACTGGGATCCAGTTAGTTGCATTCCATCTCCTGAATCTCCAGCAAACTTAATCACCACTTTTTCTAAATCAACTACCTTAGTGCTTTTTCCCATTATTTATTCCCCTCAACAAAATTTAGATAACAAAAATACAAACCTTACTTCTAAATAGTGAAGCTTTCTAAAAAATTTTATTTGGAAGTTAGAAAATAATAAATTACTCTCTAGAGCAAATAATATTTAAAAAATTATACTTTTGTACAAATTAATAATAGAAATGGCTATCAAAATAACCGACGATTGTATACATTGTGAAGCTTGCGAGCCGGAATGTCCTAACAATGCGATTTATGCGCCAGAAGAATCTTGGAGATTTTCTGATGGAACTACCATGAAAGATGATAGGGAAAGAGAAGATGGGGGATTTTCTGATGAGTTCTTTTATATAGTAACTGAAAAATGTACTGAATGCATAGGCTTTCACGAAGAACCTCAATGTGCTGCTGTTTGCCCTGTTGACTGTTGCATCCCAGATGATAATATGGTAGAGTCGAAAGAAGAACTAATGGAGAAAAAAGAAAAGCTGCACGCTTAATAAACATTGAAAATAAATCCCTAAAATAGAAAATAATCACTCCTTTGACTTTTTTATTCTGCAAAAAAGTATCTAAAATCAACAGTGATAAAATTTCCTGACATTTCTAAGAAAAACTTATCATCAAAAGATTCATCATTAAAAACATTAGTTTCACCACTACTATATTCTGGATAAATCCTACTTATACCTTCCCATGGACGGTGTAAACTTGTTCCAATATAATAATGTCCTTTCTTCTCTGTTCGATATTCCATTCCAATATTTGCAAGAAGAGCTCTATAGCCTCCACTTTTTCTATAAGTGTTTTGAAAATAAGCATTTGTTTTATCTCCAGAAGAAAAGATATCAGATGCTAATACATTATGTGATAGCCCAAAGGCTACATTCAAATACCAAAATTCAGAAGCACGAACATAAGTTAAAAATTGTAAAGGCAACTCATATGATCTCATCCCAAAAGAAGTAAAATCTTCAATTCCTATACTATTATTACTTATTTTGAGCTTGTAATTTCGTTGAGTATAATTTAAACCAGTCTCTATTGAAAAAGTTTTATTTATCATATGTCTTAAAATCATCCCAAATGAACTACTATATTTTGGACTGAGATTAAAATTATACCCTGATAAACTTTCATTAATATGCGAAGAATTAAAATATTTTACAGGAATTATTGGTTTATATTGTAAGCCAAATGTTGTTCTATTATTTTGAGCTTGTATATGAAAAAAACTAACTACTAGAACAAAAATTAAAAGCTTATCTCTCATTAGCAATAACTTCAATATTAGGGTCTACTTTTTGTTTCAACAAGGCTTCTATACCTCCCTTAAGAGTACTGGTTGAAGAAGGGCAACCACTACATGCTCCTTTTAAATCAACACAAACTACGTTATCTTTATAATAGTTTAGCACTATAGCCCCTCCATCAGCCTCAACTGCTGGCGCTATATATTCATTTAAAATAGCTTCAATCTCTTTTTCGCTATCATTAAATGTTTTCAAATTTTTATCTTCAATATACTTAACGCTAGATGATTTTTCTTTAGGGAGATCTTTAGTGTAATTTTTTATTCCATTACTATTTAAATGATCCGCAATAAAAACTCTTAATTGCATTGCTATATCTTCCCATTCAACTTTTCCGCTTCTTGTAACTGATATAAAATTAGAGCTTAAATAAATACTTCCCACAAAAGGAAACTTTAGTAATTCTTCAGCAATGGAAATCCCTTTTGCTTCTTCTAATGTCCTAATTTCAATACTTTGATCCACAAGCATCCTATTTGCTACAAATTTCATTACTTCAGGATTAGGGGTGCTTTCAGCATAAATACTATAATTCATAATGTTTATTTTTGACAAAAATACAAAGTAATAAGCGATGGCATTAATAAAAACTGTAAAAGGTAAATCTCCAGTTTTTGGAAAAGAAGTATTTCTTGCTGAAAATGCAACTATTGTAGGAGAAGTAGAAATGGGCAACAACTGCAGTATTTGGTTTTCAGCAGTAATTAGAGGAGATGTTAATTTTATTAAAATTGGCAATAACGTAAATATTCAAGATGGAGCAGTAGTACATTGCACTTATAAAACTGCAGCGACTATAATTGGAAATAATGTGAGCATTGGGCATAATGCCTTAATACATGGCTGTACTATCAATGATAATGTTCTTGTTGGAATGGGGGCAATAGTTATGGACGGATCAATAATAGAAAGCAACTCAATTATTGCAGCTGGCGCTGTATTGCTAGAAGGAACACATGTTGAATCTGGAACCATATATGCGGGAGTGCCTGCAAAAAAAATTAAAGCCTTAAATAAAAAACAAACAGCTCAACTAATTAAGGGAATATCTGATAATTACAGTTTATACGCCTCTTGGTTTCAAAGTTAATATCATACACACTGCAATATAATACAAGGATCAAAGATTTTAATGGCACTCATGAATATTTATCTTATATCGTTATCTCATATTTATAACGACACTTCTTCTAGTTTAATATCTTCTTTAAAAAAGAATTTTGCACTTTTTTCAAACGATTTTGTATAGTTAGAAACAAAAAACTGATGCTTAGCTTTACTTGTGTCATTAAGCAAATCTTGCTTTTTAAGTTCATTTGAGATATATTTAGCAATTATTTTAGAAGAATCAATTATATTCACTTTCCCTTTGTAATATTCACTTATCTCATTATATATTAAGGGGTAGTGAGTACAAGCTAATATTAAATGATCAATATTAGACAGTAATGGATTGGAAAGATAATTTGTTATAATAGTATTACTTATTTTCTCATTAAAAAACCCTTCTTCAATCATAGGAGCTAAAAGTGGAGTTGCTAAGGAATTGACTTTTGCCTCCTCACAAAAATCATTAATTTTTCTTTCATATACGTTTGATCCTATTGTTGCCTTAGTTCCTATTACACCAATATTACACTGAAAGCAAGCTTTCACTATCTCAGTAACAACAGGGTCAATAACATTAAAAATGGCTACATCTTGAAATATATTTTGTAAACTACTGCCAGCTACTGATGATGCAGAGTTACATGCAATTACAATTGTTTTGCATTTTTTTTCAACTAAGAAAGAAACTATTTTTTTGCTAAAACCTTGTATTGCTAGATTTGATTTTTCTCCATAAGGCAAGTGCTCGGTATCTCCAAAATAAATAATGTTTTCATTAGGCAATGCTTCTTTAATAGCATTTGCTACAGTCAACCCTCCAATTCCAGAATCAAATATCCCAATAGGAAAATTTTTCATGATATTTATTTAAAGCAGTATTAAGGAGGATGCTTCTAAAAATTAAGAAGTTTTAAATTATAATTTTAACTTCTTTTTTACAAGACCTAAAACATTTTCACTGTCTTTAGCATATAAGATTGATCCTTGACTTTTATCAAAAATATAAGTAAATCCACCCTCAGTCGCTACATCTTCAATTGCTTGTCTAGCTTTAGACAAAATAGGCTCCAATAACTCTTGCTCTTTTTCTTGCAAGGATTGTTGTGCATTTTGCTGAAATGTTTGAATTCTTTGTTCTAATCCTGTAATTTCCGCTACTTTATCTTGCTTTACTAAATCAGAAAAAGTTGCTTCATTTGCTTGATATTCTTGAACTCTTTCTTGATACTCAGCGGTCATTGAGCCTAATTGAGCCTCCAAGCTTTTTGCAAATTCTTGAACTGCATTTTCTGCCGTTTTTCTCTCTGGCATTAGTAGTAATAATTCTTGTGAATCAATATATCCAAATTTATTTTGGGCGATTGAATTTAATGTTAGAAAACTTAATAGAACTAAATATGTAATTTTTTTCATTTTTTTATATTTTTTTGCGTTAATTTATTTGTTATTAATAACCCATCAGTTCAAGCACTTTGTCAGATTTATCAAGGTTAGTGTTTTTATATAGCATAATTAAATCACTAGAGCTATCAAAAATAATTTGGTATTTACTGTTAGCGGCTAGCTTTTGTATTGCATCATTAATTCTGTCTTGTATAGGCTTTATTAATTCTTGTCTCTTAGTATAAAGATCTCCTGATGGACCAAAATATTTTTGTTGCAAATTTTTAGCATCATTCTCTTTCGCAATAATAGCTTCTTCTCGTTTAACTTTCATTGCATCTGTTAGTAAAACTTGTTCTTGTTGGTATGTTCTATACATTTGCTCTACATCTTTATATTTATTTTCAATTTCTTGTTGCCAATCAGCAGAGAAATTATCTAGTTTGTCTTGTGCTTGTTTAAACTCTGGTATCTTATTCAAAATATAATCAGTATCTACATATGCAAATTTTTGCGCTTTTGCAGTTAAAAACACTAAGGAAATAAACCCTAAAATTAATACTCTCTTTCTCATAACTTATTTTTTAAAACGTTTACAAATCTAATTAAAATTGCTGACCTATAGAAAAATGGAACTGACCACCATTTGCATCTGGCGCACCTGGGATATCATCAAGCCCCCATCCATAATCAAGCCCCATCATTCCAATCATAGGCAGCATAATTCTTACACCAAAGCCTGCTGACCTTTTCACTCCAAAAGGATTAAAATTATCAAAACTATCCCACGCGTTCCCTGCTTCTAAAAAACTTAAAGCATATACTGTTGAAGTTGGATTTAAGCTAATCGCATACCTTAGTTCTGTAGTGTATTTATTGTAAATCGTAGCTCCAGTTGTTGGAGAAATAGAATTATTACTATAACCTCTTAGTGAAATTAATTCGCGGCCATCAAACTGATATCCCATTCCACTCATACCATCTCCCCCCACATAAAACCTTTCAAATGGAGCAACCCCTAAGCCTTTATCATAGGCCCCAAGCAAACCCAGCTCAATTCTTGTGTTCAAGACTAACTTATCAGTAAATGCAGAAAACCAAGAAGATTTAAATTTCCATTTATAATACTCTATCCATGAGTATTTTTCCTGATCAGTAACTGTAGAATAATCATCAATTGTATCAAACATTGAATAAGGAGGCGTAACCTTTAAACTTAAAGAAAAATCAGAGCCTCTCCTTGGATAGATTAACTGATCAACAGAATTTCTTCCTAATCTAATATTATAATTTACATTATTTGAAAAACCATTACTAAAAGAGAAAAATGATTCATTATTAATTAATTTGTATTGCTGAAACGTAATCGCATTATACAATGTAAAATAATCATCTGGAAATTGCAATCGCTTTCTCAGTCCTAAAGTAACGCCAGTAATTTCAATAGCTTGTCGATCATCTCCTACCTGACCGTTTGAAGATACAGATTTATATAGTGAAACGGATAAAGAATTTGGTTTTTTACCTCCAAGCCATGGCTCAGTGAATGAAAGATTATAATTTTGATAATAAATCCCATTGGATGAAGCAGATAAAGAAAGAATTTGCCCATCTCCTGAGGGTAATGGATTCCATTTATCTTTCTTAAAAATATTTCTTGTCGAAAAATTGGTAAAACTTAAACCTAAAGAGCCAACAATTCTTCCAGCACCCCAACCACCTTGTAATTGAATTTGATCTGATGATTTTTCCTCAACGATATAAGTAATATCAACTTCATTTCTAATAGGATCAGGATCAACTTTTACGTCAAATTTCTCAGGATCAAAATATTGCATTTGAGCAAGCTCTCTTTGTGATCGCATAATATCAGAACGCTTGAATAAATCCCCAGGTCTAGTTCTTAACTCACGCATAATAACATGGTCGTTGGTTTTGGTATTCCCTTTAACTAGCACTTTATTTATTCGAGCCTGTTTCCCTTCATAAATTCTAATCTCCAGATCAATTTTTTTCTCTGTTACAGCAATTTCAACAGGAGTAGCATTAAAAAACAAATACCCATCATCAAGATACAAAGAACTGAGATCTGTACCATCTGCAGATCCAAACAATCTAGAATCTAAAACATTTTGATTGAAAATATCATTCTCTTTAACGCCTAATTGAACAGATAATTCTTCTGATGAATAAACCGTATTGCCAATAAAAGTAATCTTGCCGAATTTGTAAGGGGACCCCTCATTAATCGTTATTTCAATTGTCAAAGTATTATCACTATTTATATAAGTTGTGTCACTTTCAATCATAGCATCTCTATATCCTACTTCATTATACTTTGCAATAATATTATTTTTATCATCTTGATAATTTTTATCTATAAACTTGGATGCCTTCCAAAATCGCCAAAAATTTTTAGATTTTGTTTCTTTCATACTCTTTTTAATCCTATAATTACTTACAGGATAAATAGAATCTCCTCTATTTAGTAGCGTCTTATTTTTATTTTGAATTTTATTTCTTCCATTTACAATTATCTCTTTTATTTTTATTTTTTTTCCTTTTGAAATATTAAAAATTAAGTTTTTAGCATTTGCTTTAGTTGTGTCAATAGGTGTTAAATAATCCACGCTTACATTATAGAACCCTTTATTGATATAATATCTTTTGATTGTGAGAAGGCTATTGTTAATAAGGTTTTGAGTAAGCATTTGCCCTCTCATAAGTTTAAGGTCTTCTTTTAAATTTGTAATATCTGATTTACGCACTTTGACACCTCTAAATTTAAATTTTGAAAGTATCGGGTGCTCTTTTAAATTTATACTTAAAAAGATAGTATTTTCAATCACCTTTTCAATAGCAATTTCTATATCTTCAAACAGCCCTTGATCCCAAAGTTTTGTAACAGCTTTAGTTATTTCATCTCCAGGGATTTTAATCCTATCTCCTATTGATAATCCGCTAATAGCAATAAGTGTGCTATTATTTAAGTTATCCGCCCCATTTACTATAATCCCACCAATTTCATAGGTTTTTGGAACAGAGTAATCGATTGTGTCATTTATTTGAGCCGAAATATTAAAGCTTAAAAGACTCATTATTAGAAATACTATTTTTTTCAAGATCTTAATTTTGTATTTGCTCTGTTGTTTTTCCAAACCTTCTTTCTCTATTTTGAAAATCTATTATTGCTTTCTCTAAATCTCGCCTTCTAAAATCAGGCCATAATGTTTCTGTAAAATACAATTCTGAATACGCAATTTGCCATAGTAAGAAATTACTTATACGATATTCTCCACTTGTTCTGATTATCAACTCAGGATCAGGAACGTTTTTTGTTGTGAGATATTGCTGAAAAACTTGTTCATTTATATCATCCGGAGAAACATCATCAACAATTAAATTCTTTGCAGCATTTAATATTTCCCATCTTCCACTATAGCTTAGAGCAAGAATAAGAGTCATTCTTGTATTGTTTTTTGTTTTATTAATCGCCTCAAGCAGTTCTTTTTTTGCTTTTGATGGCAAACTATCAGTAGCTCCAATTGTGCTTAGTTTAATATTATTATCCATTAAAGTCTTCGTCTCCTTATGAATTGCAGAAACTAATAGCGTCATAAGAGCATTTACTTCTGATTCTGGACGATCCCAATTTTCAGTAGAAAATGCATAAAGAGTTAAAAACTTAACGCCTATTTCAGTAGCAGCCTCAACTGTTTCTCTCACTGCTGTCACTCCGTTTTTGTGTCCAAAAGCTCTAAGCTTGCCTTTCGATTTTGCCCATCTTCCATTGCCATCCATAGTAATAGCAATATGTTTTGGTAAGTTATTTGTATCTATTGTGTTGCGCATTAAAGATTTGTGAATTACGGATAGCAACCTTTAGGGCTATTATTTAGCTTAAATGAAAGTGTAACTCCAGCGAACGAATACCAATCCTTCTTATCTGGATCTCCTCTTTGGTCACCCAAAATATGTGATTTAGTTTGATCTGACATATCTCGAGCATCTTGAGTCATATCAATTGGCCAAGGAGAGGCATTTGTAACATTAGGCCCTACGTAAGTTGTGCTTACATCATCTAGATAATCAGTAAATGTTTTTCTAAATCCATATTCGAATATAATATTAAACGATTCACTTAATGCTAGCTTTAATCCCCCCCCCATAGGTATAGCAAATTGAATTAAAGAATACTTCTCTCTAATTTCTTTTTCTCCATCAAAAAGAGTTTGTGTCCCTTGCCCCTCAGTGCCTAATTCTTGTAAATCTAACCACTGTCCTGTTGCATCCTCCGCTTGCGGGTTGAAATAAAATAATGAAACCCCTGTATAAATAAAAGGAGTCCAAGTATGTAAAGGATTCCCAGGCTGATATGGCAAGAAGTTAAACTCTAACTGACCAGAAAGTTCATAAACTGGTGATCTAAAATGTAATC
>MDSW01080273.1_pt1 | contig 10165 bp, 12 predicted proteins | sample 811171 | NCBI WGS metagenome assembly MDSW01 (sample SAMN05326641, study PRJNA326480) | marine metagenome | isolation source: seawater | place: Atlantic Ocean: North West | collected 2012 | reverse complement strand
ATATTCAAAAAAATCTTAAAATTGTTGACTTAACTGGAGCTGGAGATCTTTTTGCTGCTGGATTTTTGCATGGTCATGTAAACAATTTATCAATTAAGGAAAGTCTAGAAAAAGGAACAGAAATGTCATCTAAAATAATTCAACAAATTGGGGCAAGGATTTAAAAAATTATGTAAATTTTTATTTCTTTTTTCTTTTAAAGCTTCCTTTACCCTTTTTTGGTTTAACTATTTTTGGTTTATATTTTTTTGATAATAGCTCCTTAGCAAAAAAATTCCTTTTTTTCATAAAATTTTATATCCTAACTTTGTACTGTTAATAAATTTCTGATCTTTAAATTTTTCAGCTATTTTTTTTCTCAACCTATAAATATGAGTTTCTACTGTGTGTGTTTCTAAACTAGAGTTGTGACCCCATACTTCTTTTTGTAAAGTTTGAATATCTTGGGGTTTCTTTGAGTTTTTTAAAAAAAGAATAATTTGAATTTCCTTTTCTGTTAGTTTTAAAATTTCTCTATTTGATTTAATTAATCTTGAATTTAAATCTAATGTATAATTATTAATTAAAATCTCTGATTGTTCATAATATTTATTTTTTAATGATAATATATTAATTTTTTCTACTAAATAATTGATTGTAGTTGGAAATTTACTTATTACAATTTGGTGTTTTTCATTTTTCAATTCATTTTTTAAATCAGTAATAACTATAGAATTATTAAAATCGTTATCTGATAATTTTTTGATTCCCTGTAAATCTTCCACTAATTCAAAATTAATACTTATATATTTTTTAATTTCATTTAAAATTTTAAACAATTCTGGTAGTTTAAAAATAACTATGTTTGTTCTGCTCATAAATATTTAAATTATGATAATTAGAATTAAAAATAAAGATACTTTAGTTATAAAAGAATTCAAACTTAAATGTTGCATTGGAAAAAGAGGAATTAAAAGGAATAAAATTGAAGGTGATAAAAGTACACCAGCAGGAAAATTTAAAATGGGATATTTATATTGGAGGCCAGATAAGGTCAAAAAGCCCAATACAAATTTATTTTGTAAGAAAATAAAAAAAAATTTAGCTTGGTGTACCGATAGTAATCACAAAAAATATAATAAGGAGATTAAAATTAGTAAAAAAATTAAACATGAAAAATTATACAGAAAAGATTATAAATACGATTATTTTATAGTAGTAAAATATAATTATTTTAAAACAATTAAAAATAAAGGCAGTGCAATTTTCATTCACCTTACCAAAAACTATTACCCTACAGCTGGCTGTATTGGTCTTTCTAAAAAAGATTTTTTAATATTTACAAAATTAGTTAAAAAAAATTCCGAAATTAAAATATATTAAGATCGCTCACCAAATATTTGTGATCCAATCCTTAAATAAGTTGATGAATATTCTATTGCTTTCAAATAATCATTTGACATTCCCATGCTAAGTTCTAAGAGATTCAGCCTTTGATTTATTTGTTTTAATTTTGAAAAGTATATTTCTGGATTTTTTGAAATTGGTGGCAAACACATTGTACCAATAATGTCCAAATTTAATTTAACACACTCGGTATAAAAATCAAAAATACTAGTTGAGGCAATGCCAGATTTTTGAGACTCGTTTTCAAAGTTCACCTGCAAAAAAATTTTTGGTTTTTTTTCAATTTTTTTTTGTTCTTCAGATATTTTTTGTGCTAACTTAAGGTTATCAACAGAATGTATAAAATCAAAAATTTTAATCGCATGTTTAACTTTATTCGTTTGTAATTTGCCTACCATATGTAATTTAATTTTATGATTTTTGATTTTTATATCAGACCATTTATTAAGTGCTTCTTGAACTTTATTTTCTCCAAAATGTTCATGTCCATAATCAATCAAGGGATTAATATGAGTAATATTAAAGGTTTTTGAAACCGCAACAATATTGGGTATATAATTATTTATTTTTAATTCAGAAATTTTTGAATTAATTTGATTTTGTATATTTTTAAAATTATCTATTATTTTATGCATACTAAAATACCAAAGATTTATTATTTTATTAATAAATTTGATAAAAATCACTTAAATAAATTGTCAAAAAATATTGGACTAATATATAGAAATTACAACAAAAAAATTGATGAAAATTTAATTTCAGAAATTAAAAAATATTGTAAAAAAAAAAAGAAAAAATTTTTTTTAGCTAACAACATTAAATTAGCATTCAAGTTAAATCTTGATGGAGCCTATATTCCTGGATTTAATTATGATTTTAGGCACCTTAATTATCCTCGAAGAAAAGAATTTATTATACTGGGTTCCGCACATAATTATAATGAGATTAGGATTAAAGAACTTCAAAATGTAGATATTATCTTTTTATCCTCGATTTTTAAGAAAAAAAAGTCTTTTTTGGGAATTTATAATTTTTTAAAATTAAAAAAAATTACAAATAAAAAAATTATATGTTTAGGCGGAGTGAGCTTAAAAAATATTAAAAAAATAAGATTATTAAATATTTATGGTTATTCGGGAATAAGTTTTTTTGAAAAAAAAACGGCCCCTATAATTAAATAGGGGCCGTTAATTCTTAAAATATCAAATTAGAATGAAAATCCTAATTTAACTTTTCTTGATTCTAAATCTGCTGCTGTAGCTGAACCATTAGGATTTTCAGTTTTACCAGCCCATGCAGTAACACTCATTGATCCCATAGTATAAGATGCAGCTATACCAGAGTTAGTCTCATCCTGAGTTTTTGTAGTAGCATCGAACTCAATTTCTTGTTGTCCGTATGATAGAGTCAAGTTATCATTCATTGCGAATGAAATACCAGCATATGTACCAGTTTCATCTGCATTGCTTGAAGACTCATCGTCATGCTCAGATTGTTGTAAACCAATAGTTACTCCACCAACTGCGTAAGAAAAACCGATTGTGCTTTGTTCTTCACCAGAAGCTTGAGCAGTGTTTAATTCACCAGAACCAGCAACAAGTGTTAAGCCATCAATACCAGTATATTTAATACCAATTGATCTATCAGTACCACCAGTGTCTTTTGATGTATCCGCAGATATCATTAAGTCACCAACAGTTAGATCATAACCAATATAACCTGTTTGGTTAGTACCTCTTGCAGTACCCCAAGCAGTTGTTGTATCAGTCATTGAGTAAACTGGAGTTACAGCGTGAGGAACAATGTTTTTTACAGCTCTAACACCTGATCCACCAGCACTTTCTCCGAAAGTTAATTTACCTTGATCACCCATATCTAATGTAGCTGATAAGTCATCAAGTACACCAGTTGAGTCTAACTCATATGACATACCAATAGTCCATCCTTGATCTGTTTCGCCTGATCCAGAAAATGTAATACTGTCGTCAAGAGTTAATGGGTTTCCAGTTACTTCAGTAGAGTCTTTAGTTTGATATGCAACTCCCCAAGTACCAGAAACACTAACTTCGCCTGCATAAGCAGTTGAAGCAGCAAGAGAACCAGCTAATGCTGTTAATCCTACTTTTTTTAATTTATCGTTCATAATGTCTCCTTTATTGTTATAATTAATTATAAACATTGCAGTTTTAGCAAATTTTTATTCATGTGCTTCACAAAAACCCTTGTTTTAGTGATATTTTATTAAAATGTTGCATAAATACATCACTTTATTGTATTAAAATCTCTTTAAATTAGCTGATTTTTATTGGGCCAACAATTTACCTAATTTTTGATAACAAATGTGCTATTAAATTAATTTAATTCTTATGCAAAAAAAATCTTCTAGTAAATTATTAGGTTTATTGTTCACGCTGTCTTTAGTCGTAACTTTAACCTCATGCGAAGCTTTTAAATATAAAAAAGTTGATGCAAGGGAAATTCCACCGGATGCAAAAGCAAGGGTAAAGAAAAATATTGAGGAAGGTAGGGGTTTTAGACTTATGGGGGGTGTTCAAAACAGCGGAGGAGTATTTGATTTTGCAAGTTCAAATGAACTTTGGAGAGCAAGTTTAGATACAATAGATTTTATGCCTCTGGTATCAGCAAATTATAGTGGAGGTATAATTATAACAGATTGGTATAGCGAAAGCTCATCAACAAAAGAATCTGTTAAAATTTCAATAAGATTTCTATCTAATGAAATAAGAGCTGATGCAATTGACATAAAAGTTTTTATGAAAACATGTGCTAGCATAGACAATTGTAATATAGTTGAGAACAGCGGAAATATTGTTTCTGAACTTAAAGGTAAAATATTAAAGACTGCAGCAGTATATCGTAAAAACAGATTAGAAAAACAAGACCCTTATGTTAATCAGATGCTGGACAAAGACAAATAACATTCTAACTTATCAGGCTTTAACATTAATCAAAATATCATAAAACGTAATGGAAAGATATAATTTTAAAAAAGTAGAAAGTTTTTGGCAAAAAAATTGGCTTGAAAATAAATCATTCGTTTCAAAAAATGATGAGACCAAAAAAAAATTTTATTGTCTTGAAATGTTTCCTTATCCATCAGGTAAAATTCATATGGGACATGTAAGAAACTATACCATAGGCGATGTTCTATCTAGGTATAAATCATTAAAAGGATATAATGTTTTACATCCTATGGGTTGGGACTCATTTGGTATGCCCGCTGAGAATGCGGCAAGAGAAAATGATTTGGATCCAAAAGCTTGGACGGAAAAAAATATTCAAACAATGAAACGACAACTAATGAAACTTGGGCTATCAATTGATTGGGATAGAGAAATTTCAACATGTTCTGAAGATTATTATAAACATCAACAAATTTTTTTTTTAGAACTTTTTGATAAAGGTTTAGTATACAGAAAAGAAAACTATGTTAATTGGGACCCTGTAGATGAAACTGTTCTAGCAAATGAACAAGTAATAGATGGCAAGGGATGGAGATCGGGAGCAAAAGTTGAAAGAAAAAAACTCAATCAATGGTTTTTTAATATTTCTAAATTCTCAGAAGATCTTTTGAAAGGCCTTAACGAACTAGATCAGTGGCCAAATAAGGTTAAATTAATGCAAAAAAATTGGATTGGAAAATCTTTTGGTTGCGAAATTGATTTTAAAATTGAGGGAAATCTTCCAATTAAAAATGTAAAATGTTTTACTACAAGGCCAGACACACTATTTGGATTTTCTTTTTTAGCAGTTTCTATTGATCATCCACTTTCTAAACATTTCTTAAACAATGATGACTTCATAAAGTTTAGAGCAGAATGCTCAAAAACTGGAACTACCGAAGAGTCAATCGCTTTAGGAGAAAAAATTGGTTTTAAAACAGACTTGCACGCAATAAATCCATTAAATAATGAGCGTGTTCCTGTTTATTTTGCAAATTTTGTTCTTATGGACTATGGATTCGGGGCTGTATTTGGATGTCCTGCTCATGACCAAAGAGATTTTGATTTTGCTAAAAAATATAAACTAAAAATTAAAACAGTCGTTAGGCCTCCTCAAGAAAATGAAAAATTTATTGTTAATGGACAAGCTTACACCGAAGGAGGCTTTATTATTAATTCAGATTTTTTAAATGGTTTAAAGGTCCCAGACGAATCTATAATAAAAACAATAGAACACTTAGAAAATAAAAAAATTGGAAAAAAAACAATTAATTATAGGTTAAAAGATTGGGGCATCTCAAGACAGAGGTACTGGGGTTGTCCAATCCCGATCGCTTATGATGAAAATGGTAATACAATTAAAATACCTATTAAAGATTTACCAGTAAAACTTCCTGAAAATATAAATTTAAATGTTAAGGGTAATCCACTAGATCATCAAAAAAATTGGAAAAATATAAAAATTGGTGAAAAAAAGTGTGTAAGAGAGACAGATACTTTAGATACATTTGTTGACTCATCTTGGTATTTTTTACGATTTTGTTCACCTAAAAATAACACTTACGGGTTTAATTATGATGACACAAATTACTGGATGCCTGTAGATCAATATATAGGTGGCGTTGAGCATGCAATTTTACATCTTTTATACTCAAGATTTTTTATGAGAGCAATAAATTACAAAAACGATGAATTTAAATATATTGAACCCTTCAAGGGACTTTTCACTCAAGGGATGGTTTGTCATGAAACTTATAAAGATGAAAATAATAATTGGCTAAGTCCAGAAGAGGTTGAAACAAAAGATGGAAAAAATTATAATCTTAAAAATAAACCTAACAAAAAAGTCATTGTTGGCCCATCAGAATCGATGTCTAAATCTAAAAAAAATACTATAGATCCAGAAGAAATTATTGAGAATTATGGCGCAGATTCAGTTCGATTATTTATTTTATCAGATAGTCCTCCAGCTAAAGATGTTCAATGGTCTGAGCAAGGAATGGTTGCTTCTTTTAAATTTATTCAAAAATTTTGGTTTCTACATATAAAAATTAAAGAAAAATTGCAAAATAATGAAAATAATAACGAAAATTCTGAAAAATTAAATAAATTTACTAATAAAATAATAGATAGAATAAATTTTAATTTAGAAAAATTTAATTATAATGTAATTATTGCTAATATTTATGAAATATATAATTTTTTTTCAGAAATAATTAAAACAAACATTAATAAAGAAAACTTACTTAAAAATTACACTAAGATACTTACGGTAATTTCCCCTGCAATCCCACATATTACATCAGAATGTTTTAAGGATATGAGTTTGGATGGAGTACAACCGTGGCCTGAAATAGATAAAAAATACTTAGAAGATCATGAAATTCAATATGTAATACAAATTAATGGCAAGAAAAAAGGTTTAATAAATGAAATTAAAGATCTAGAAGAAAAAGAATTAATTAATAGAATTAAAAAAGACGATAAAATTAGTAAAAATCTTGAAAACAAAGAAATTATTAAAAGTTTTTTTGTTAAGAACAAATTAATTAATATAATAGTTAAATGAAAATTATAAAAAAACTTAGTTTTGTTTTAATTCTTATTTTTTTAACTTCTTGTGGTTATCAAAGTCTTTATAAAAACCTAGAGCATAAATTTACAATTAAAAATATAAGTTTAGAAGGCGAAAGAAAAATTAATCAGATTATTAACAATCAATTAAAACAATATCAGGGTAGTAAAAATAAAAAAAATTATGATATTAAAATTAAGTCTTACTCAGAGAAAAAAATTAGCCAGAAAGATACTGCTGGTAATGCTAAGTTGTATCAATTAACAATTAAAGTTGAATTAGAAGTTACAAATTTTGATAATCAAACTTTTAAAGAAATTTTTATAGAAAAAGATAACTATGAAAAAGTATCAAGTGAATTTAACTTAAATTTATATGAGGAAAATATTACAGAAAATTTATCAAATAAAATTTCGTTTGATATAGCAAAATTTATGTCTTCTTTATAAAATGATTTTAAAGTCTTACGAATTAGAAAAAAAAAATATTACTCAATATAACATTTATTTATTTTATGGACAAAATGAAGGTCTTAAAAAGCAGGTTATTGAAGAAAAATTTTGCAATAATTTTGATGGAGAGCTAATCAAAGTTGAAGAGGCTGAGATAATTAAGAATCAAATCGAATTTATTTCAAGTCTAATGAATAGATCCTTTTTTGAAAAAAGGAAATTAATCATAATATCAAGAGTAACTGATAAAATATTAAACTTGATTCAAGAAATTAATTTGAAGGATATTTCAGATGTAATAATTGTTTTAAATTCAACAAATTTAGAAAAAAAATCAAAATTAAGAAATTTTTTTGAAAAAGGAAAAAATATAGTTTGTAGTGCTTTCTATTTAGAAGAATTTAGAACTTTATCAGTTTATGCGAATAAAATGTTAAATGATAATTCAATTAAATTATCTAATGAGATAATTAATATGATTATTGAAAGATGTCGAGGAGATAGACAGAATCTAAAGAATGAAATTTATAAAATTATTAATTTTTCCTATAATAAAAATAATAAATTAACATTTGAAAACATAGAAAAACTTACAAATCTAGCTGAGAATTATACTATCTCTGAGCTTGTAGATAGTAGTTTAAATAAAAATTTAAAAAAAACTATTAGAATAATTAATGAAAATAATTTTTCCTATGAAGATAATTTAATTATTATTAGAACGATTTTATCAAGAGTTAAAAGACTAATAAATTTAAGTTCACAATATAATAAAAATAAAAATTTAGATCTAACAATTTCTTCATATAAACCGCCAATTTTTTGGAAAGATAAAAGTATTGTAAAAAATCAAATCTTAACTGGAAGTGAAAATGAATTTAAAAATATTATTTACAAAATAAATGAGATTGAATTACAGATTAAAAAAAATTTTAGTAATTCATCTAACATAATTCAGGATTATTTATTAAATATTTGTAAAAAAGTTAATAATTAGCCTTTATTACCATTATCAACCTATTTAGTTGATCTAAATCTTTATATTCAAAAGTAACTTGACCAGTGTTATTTTTTTTATTCCTAATATAAACATTTATACCAATTTTATCTTTAAGGTTTGACTCTAAACTTAATAAATTTGGATCCTTAGATTTCGCCTTACCTGGCCTATTATTTCTTAATAAACGCAGAAGGTTTTCTGTTTGTCTAACAGATAATTTTTTTTCAATTATCTTCTTTGCTAAAAAGTTTGCATTTTCATGACCTACTAATATTTTTCCATGTCCATGTGATAATTTATTTTCTTCAATTAAAGCTATTACTTCTTTTGGTAGTGTAAGTAATCTAATAAAGTTTGTAATATGAGTCCTGCTCTTTCCAATAAATTTAGAAACTTTCTCTTGATCATAATTAAATTCATCAATTAATCTTTTGTATCCTTCGGCCTCTTCAATCGGGTTTAAATCACTCCTTTGCACATTTTCTACTATAGCAAACTCAAGTGATTTTAAATTATCTGCTTCAATTTCAACTACTGGAATTTCATGAAGTCCTGCATTTTGAGCAGCCTGCCATCTTCTCTCTCCTGCAATTATTTCAAATTTATTATTTTGCTCAGAAGATTTCCTAACTATTATTGGCTGTATGATTCCTCTCTCCTTTATAGAATTTGTTAATTCTTCCATTTTTTCTTTATTAAAACTTTTCCTAGGTTGAAATTTATTTCTAATAATTGAGCTTATAGGTATTTTATTTTTTATGTGTGATGAATCTGAATCTCCTATTAATGAAGATAATCCTCTACCTAATCCTTTTTTTGTTTTAAATGGGTTCATCATGCTGCGCTCTCCACAAGTTTATCTTGATTTAAAAATTCGTCTGTAAAAGAAAAATATGACTTACTTCCTGGACAACTTTTATCATAAATTAATACTGGTACCCCATGAGATGGCGCCTCTGACAGTCTTACATTTCTAGGAACTACTGTTTGATATACTTTTTCTTTAAAATAATTTCTAGCTTCTTGCTCTACCTCGCCAGATAACTTATTTCTCTTATCATACATAGTAAGAAGGATACCTCTTATGCTAAGAGATGGATTTAGATTGGATTTGATCCTCTCGATTGTTTTCATTAGCTGAGTAAGCCCTTCAAGAGCAAAAAATTCTGTCTGCAATGGAACAACTAATTCGTTTGAGGCTACCAATGCCATAATTGTTAGAAGGCTTAATGAAGGAGGGCAATCAATCAGTATATAATCATAGAATGCTCCAGAATCATTTAAAATAGCGGCTAATTCGTCCTTCAATTTAAAGGCTCTTCGACTATCTCCGGCAGTCTCCACCTCTAAACCTGAAAGATCTACATTGGATGAGACCAAATTTAGATTTTCAAACTTTGTGGATTGAATTACTTCTGAAATTTTTTTATTTCCATTAAGTACACTATAGATTGTGAGTTCAGAATTTTTATTATTTGATAATCCAAGACCTGTAGTAGCATTTCCTTGGGGATCAAGATCAATTACTAAAATTTTTTTTCCTTTCATTGATAAACCTGCTGCTAAATTGATCACTGTAGTTGTCTTCCCTACTCCACCTTTCTGATTAATTACTGAAATAATTTTTTTATCCATTTTTTTTTTGCAAGTTTGATATTCTTATCACTATCGATTCATCATTTGTTAAACTTTTTTTTTCTTCATAATCAAATTTCCATTTCTTAGATGCTTCTTTTAAAATTTCTTTTCCACTTTTTCCTAAAAATAAAATTATGTATTTAAATTTTAT
>MDSW01051188.1_pt1 | contig 10165 bp, 7 predicted proteins | sample 811171 | NCBI WGS metagenome assembly MDSW01 (sample SAMN05326641, study PRJNA326480) | marine metagenome | isolation source: seawater | place: Atlantic Ocean: North West | collected 2012 | reverse complement strand
GGGTTTCCTCTTCACCCTGACGAGTCTTGGCGTTTCCCTGTATCGCTTCGCCGATGAAACCTCGATCGACCAGATTGTCCAAAACTTCGGCATCGCGGTATCTTCGACCATCTGTGGTATCGCTCTTCGTATCTTCTTCAATCAGATGCGCCGCGATCCCATCGATATTGAACGCAGTGTCCGGCATGAACTAGCGGAAATGACGCGGCGCGTCCGAACGGAGCTCGATTCTTCGGCCCGGGAATTCTCCGGCTATCGCCGGACCAGCAGCCAGATGCTGGTTGAGGGGTTTGAAGAGATCGCGCGCCAAGCTGAGCAAACAGGTGCCGCGGTCCAACGAGCAATCGAAACGCTGTCCAAGGAATCTATAAAGCCGATCCAGGAGGCCTCTGAGAAGCTGGCAACCATCAGCGAACAAAATCTCACGCTCTTTGAGCAAAGGTCGGCCAAGCTAAATGAATTGGCGGAGGAAGCGTCACAAAAGCTGACCCAAACATCATCGCAAATATCTGACTTAATTGAGAAGTTTAGTAGCGCGATTGAAGCGATCTCTGAAAAGACCGAACAGATGAAACTGCCGGACGAGATCCTCCGCATCGAACTCAAACCGGCGATTGAGGCTATTCGGGAATCTGGCGAACTTCAGAAACGCTTGGCGGAAGAAGGCGCAGCCCACCTCAATCGGCAAGCAACTAAGACAGCTGAAACGTTGCAGCCGCTTTCGGACATGCCTGATCGTCTCACAGCTGCGCTTAAGCCGATCCAAGCTCTACCGGAATCCATGCAGGAGACGTTACAACCAGTGGCGCACGCATCCAAACGCCTCGCGGATTCTATGGATGAATTGAACAAGACAACGCAAGCCCTTTCACAGGTCACACAAGCTTCCCGGCAGTCGGCAATGGCACCACAACGCGGGTCATTTGCCGACAGACCCACAGGTACCCCTCCACCCTACCCCAGCCACATAGGCGGAGTGGGTACTGAACCAAGTCACCCGGCGCCGGACACTCCCACCAAACCGGTCAACGAACAAACGCCCCCTGTCCAAACGCCTGAGCATAATACCCAATCGTTAGACAGCGCAGATCAACCATCTACGCCTGAGCAGGCCAGCGCCGACGAGTCTCACACCAAGAAAAGCTGGTTTCGGCGATGGTGACGCAAGCTGACCCGGCCGCAAAACTCGAACATAAGGGATATAATCGGGGCCTTATACTCGGCCTCACGATGGCTGAATCCATGCTGCTGCTGGCATTCTGTCTGTTGCTTGTGTCGGCAGCGATCATCAATGGGGAACGGCGCAAAGCATCGGAGGCCCTTGAGAAACTTGATGCGGCTCGCCAGCAAATCGCGTCGCTCGAAAATACGGTTTCAAAATCGAAGGCTGATATCAAAAAGCTTGCCGACCAGATTGCAGACCTCACCCGTAAATTGGCGCTAGCGAGCGGATCGGCCAAAGATCTGCAACGCCTCGAAAAAGAATGGCGCGAACTGATCCAGGCACGCGACGCCCTTCAGTCTTTCGAAGAACAGGGCCTTAAGCCAAAGGAGATAGCCGAACTGAAGCAAAAAGTTGCCGTTCTCGAAACAGCCGGACTTCCCGTTGCCGACCTTTCCGCTCTCGAACGGCGCCTTCAACAGCTTCTCCAATTAGAAAAAGAACGACAGGATACCAAACCCCACGAATGGCCTCCTATTATCAATCTAAGCGAAGCCGGAGGGTATTTTTTCCGCTCTGGTAGCGCGGAATTGACCGATGCCTTTGAAGGCAAACTTCGCGGATCGATCACCGATCAAATCGCAGAAAGCTTGGATCGTTATCAAGTTGATGTCATTGAAGTGATTGGCCATACGGACGAACAGCCGATTTCAAGGCCAACGTCTAATCTCGATCAATCCATAATCGACGTGGTAGACGGCAGAAAACCCGTCACGGCCATCACACCGGCTGACAACGCGGGTTTGGGCATGGCTCGTGCCCTTGCTGTCGTGAACGTTCTCAAAAGCGAAGATAAGCTCAAAGGAGCAACCATCTTGCCAATGTCTGGCGCTCAATTGGTTCTGCCAGGCGATGAACTGACAACCGGTCAGGCAGGCGACGTTGAATCACGACGGCGGATTGAAATCCGTATTCGCCGCCGGAACGAGACAACAGCGCAGTAGACTATTTTCCCCAATAGGGCGCGCGCCAGCCTGCCGAAATCGCCTCCGCCTCGGAGCAGAACCAGCGCTCGCCTTTGTTCACGCTCACCTTGGTCCTCTTGTACCAAGGCGACCAGGGCGAATGATAGATCTTCCCGTTTTTCGAGATATTCCCCTTGATCGGACAGCCCTTCGGCGCCTCCTGTTCCGCAACCGCCCAACGCTCGGCACGATAGTCCCAAGGCGTCATCGTCTCGGCCTGCCAAACGCCGACATGCTCTTTGTGAGCTGCTTCCTCCAGATCGACATAATCCGTCGAGTACTTACGGAATGCCCAGGCAAGGCCCATCGAGACCATCTCTGCGTTGATATCGCGCCCATCAGCCGTGCAGACGCCGATGGTGCGACCGTACGGGTCAATATCCCTGCGATCGCATTCAACGTTCTTCCCGAGAACGAGCTTTTCCATCGCATCAATCGCGACCCGACCACATTTCCAAGTACCGCCTTTAGCCGTTTTACAGGTCTGCCCCGCCTCAGGAGCATCAATGCCATGTAAACGGAAAACTGTGCCGGATAATTCGAGTGTGTCGCCGTCGACAACGCGCAGAGATCCCGCCTGAACGGAAACAAGCATCGCCAAAAACGCCGCCAATGCGAGGAAAACAAGCCTCATAGATCTGTCGCACTTTTCTTGATTTCAAATGGAATGACCAGAGGTGGTAGCCTGGGGCAACAACCTCAGCGCCGGGATCAAATCGCGACTATTTCGAGCGTTTGCGCTGCTGGCCGAGCCCCATCTTCTTCGCAAGCTCCGAACGTGAAGCGGCATAATTGGGAGCAACCATCGGATAGTCGGCATCAAGCCCCCACTTCTCCCGGTATTCTTCGGGGGTCATATCGTATTGGGTGCGCAGATGCCGCTTCAGCGATTTGAACTTCTTACCGTCTTCGAGACAGATGATGTAGTCCGGCGTTACCGACTTTTTGATCGTAACAGCAGGTTTAAGCGGCTCCGGTTCTGGCTCGCTCGCAACGTTCTCCGTTTGGAAAAGAGCGCCGTACACGTCGTTGATCAGTTTCGGGAGATCGCTTGAAGCGACAGTGTTGTTCGCGACGTAGGCCGAAACAATATCAGCGGTCAGGTCGATAAGGTTTGATGAAACCAGGTTGTCTTCAGACATTTTGCGCCTTCGAAGGGATCGCGATTAAACGCGGACTACAATTTATTATGTGACGATTTAGTACACTTTAGCAAATCTGAAGAAAACACAAAAACTATTAAATACACATCTAAATAAGGTAAATGTTGAGCGTATAAATTATTCTCTGCCATTCCCGTTCACGATCTGACTCTTGCCGGTAAAACGCGAAATAACGAAAACCCTCAAGGTCGAGAATGAGATGGCATTCGTCAATTCGGCCGTAGCGGAAGCTGTCCCGCATGATCCGCCGTTGAAACCGGCCACCGATTTCAAGGCGGTTGGTAAGGTGATTAAGCATCTCGATGCTCCAGCGAAGGTCAAAGGAACCGGGAAATACGGCATCGATGCTGTCCCCGGACGGTATCTGCTGCAATGGTTCGAGACGTGAAAAAACTTACCGTGGTGTTCTTCGCCAGCGCCCGCCAATTCCAGCATGGCGTTTTGATATCCGCCGATGATCATGCCACCTCGAACGTCTTCGGTTTCAGTTGCCTCTGGACGAAGTCTGCTTTCGGTGGTCTGACGCACCAAGCGGACAGATGCAGACTAGGACTCGACTTTGCTCTCTATTTTTGATTGCATTTCTTAAATGTTCGCCGGGAGGATGGTTCGTGGTCAGAAGGCTCTCTGGGCTCGTTGTAGCCAAATATAGAGGTATTCAGCCAATCCATAGGGGCGGACGGCGCAAGAGGCCTTTGCAATATCCGGACAGACCAGGTTGGACAATTCTATGCCTGATCTGAAAACCGCCCGGGCCCATTTTTATAAGATGTTGGAGCCGTCCGCATGGCCCCGAACAGGCTTGTCACCCCTCAACAGGGCAATAAGCGTCGTTATCCTTGTAGCCACAGTAGTGGCCGTACTCGAAAGTGAGCCAACGATTCTTGCTGGGCGAGAATGGGCATTCCGAGTGACTGAACTCTTTTTCACTCTGCTCTTTGTAATAGAGTACGTTGCCCGACTTTGGGTCGCGGGCGAAGATATTCGTTATCAGGGAACAGTTGGTCGTCTGAGATATGCACTCACCCCAGCTGCCATTATCGACCTTTTGGCCATTTTGCCGCTATTGCTGACCTTCTTTGGTACGGAAGCGTTCCTACTTCGCCTCTTTCGTCTCCTGCGCATCCTTCGGGTGGCACGCTTGGGTCGATTTTCCCGCGCGTTCGAAGCGATTTCGACAGCACTGCATTCCCGTCGCTACGAACTGATCATGAGCGCAGGAATTGCAGGCATGCTGCTGCTGTTCTCTTCGACGATCCTCTATATGATCGAAGGCGAGACGCAGCCGGAAACCTTTGGAAGTATTCCCCGGACTATGTGGTGGTCGATCGCAACCCTGACGACGGTCGGTTACGGTGACGTCTACCCGAAAACCTCTTTGGGTCAGTTTTTCGCCGGCTTGACCGCGATCACCGGCATTGGCCTGATCGCGATGCCGACCGGTATTCTGGCCGCGGCTTTTTCTGATGCGATTCAGGCGCAGCAACGTGCGTATTCGTTGAACAAACAGGAAGTAGGAGAATATCTCGAAGAGACCGATCGATGATCGGCGCTGCATCGGGATGAAAACTTTTGAGCTTGTATGGGGTTCTCTTCGTGGGACGTATTCCATGCTTACAGCAGCGTTTCTTGACTTCTCAATATCATTCTAGAGTTGAGAAATGCTTTTGCTACATGCAATGATTTGTCGTGTGGTTTGTGTGTTTTTGGTTCCTGGATTTTGAGCGGTGCAAGGCAAATATGTAAAGCGGTTCAAGTTCATGTTGGCCTTGTTGCTGGTCTGCGTTGTGGTGCCAACAACTGTCCAGAAAGCCGAAGCTCAGGATGCGGTCACGCGTGAAGTGCAGCGGTTGTTAACTGAGCAGGGATATGACCCCGGGCCGATCGATGGTTTCATGGGGCGACGAACTGAAGGCGCTCTAAAAGCCTATCAGAAGGCAAACGGACTTTCGGTTACCGGAAGGCCGGATGCAGAAACCACAATCTTACTGCGGCACAATCGTATTGTGTCTCCCCCAATAGAAAAGCAATCAATTCCATCTCCTTCGGAGACTCCGGAGCCTGAAAAGGCCAATGAACGCACGCCAAGCCCCGGTTCTATTCCTGTTTCGAAACAAGACGTTGGTAACGCACCTCAAACCTCAGAGAAGTCAGACAGACTGCCTGTCGCGGAACCGACGCAAGAGCATAAGGCGACTGAAAGAAAAACGGTTCCGGAAGAAGCCATTGTGCGACGACCCTCCATTCCACCAGTGAAAAAGAACGATAACAGCACACCCGTCGTCTCAAACCAGACCAAGAAGTCGACTGATATTAATCCTTGGTGGTGGGTTGCAGCTCTCGTTGGAGGAGGGATCTTATTTCTACGACGCCGAAAGAAAAAAGAGTCGTCGCAGAAAGCGGAGTCTGTTTGCGATTTCAGCTCGAGCAGTGCTTTTAAAAGTACTGCCCAGTCAGGCACAGCAGGAGATAAAGGCCGGATAGTCCATACTGCTTCCATGGATGCTCATGAGCAGAGAATACAAACTGGGAGCCAGTTCGGGAGTGGGTATCCAGGCAAGCAAAGATTAGCTCCAGCTTCCAGCCCTAATCAGGGCGCGCGCTGGGTTCCCCAAGGGCATTCGGTGGAGATTGCGGGTCGGAATATTGGCGGCTTGGTCTATGTCGGCACTCCTCCCCGTGTGGGGCAATACCGCGAGAAATGTCGAGCATATATCGACCCGATGGTTTCGGTCTCCAGGAATGGAAATGATCTTGACGGCAATGGCATGGGGTACTGGCCCAGCTATTCAGAGATTTCGACTTCGTCTCGGGCTACGTATTTGGAGTGGCTTGGTTCCGGACGAAAGGACGCTGATTACAATCCCGGTTACATGTTTCTCTATTTTTACGGACTGGAGCGCCGTTTCTTTTTAGACAATCCTGGGCAAGATGAAAAACAGGTGATTTTTTCCGAAGTCAGAAGGCTCAAGTCCCTGTATACGGACAACTATTCTGTTCAAAAATACCTTGGAAGTTTTCTCGATTTCGCCTCGATTGTAGTGGGTGAAGCCAACATCGAGGCCGTTGCGTCGCGTCGATATGACTACGATGTGCCCTTTTCAGTAAAGGTATTGATTGGAACATTTCTGGAGCAGGGACAATCGCTGGATGCCGATTTGATGCTGCACTGGTGGAGACTTCATCCAGAAAGCCAGGTGCGGACAGTCGCTAGAAGGTGCCCTGAAGAGTTTCGGGCGTTGTTTCAGTTGAAGTTTACCGATCGATACCCGAGCGGTCTCGCGGTCACCAAGCCAAAGCGGTTGCTTAAAGGGACCTACGTAGCGGCTTCAAGCGAGTTTACGATCGAGGTGACCCCAGAAGTAGACGGCAAAAAGCTATCCGACATCTCCAATTTGAGAAAGCCTGTAACGATTGCTCAGGGAATTGCCGACGCGGCAATGAACGAGCTGGACAAGTTTAGCCGCTATTTGGGACGCAATCCAGAGGGACGAGGTAGCCTGGAAGCGCACGCGTTGCTTCCTAGTGAGCTCTGGCCGTTATTTCCCTCTGAAGAGCTAAAGGGGCTGTCCAATTGGGCGGAGACAATCATAACCGATACGGGATTGGTACCCTTAGTGGAAGTTATTCATAAACTTGAAGGTGCTTATCCTGAAAAGGTCGGGAAAAGACAACTCACGGGCGTGGCAGATGCATTGGCGAGGTTAGGGATCGGTTTAGCTCCAGATCCTCGCTTCGCACTTAGAAATCCCAAAATTGGCGATCCGGTCGTCCTGTTCAGATTGCCGGATGACAGTACTCAATTGGAAAATGTAACCGATAGCTATCGTGCAGCACTGACACAGCTGGCTGTTGGGACCTTCGTTGCTCAAGCTGATGGAAATGTTGCGCCTTCAGAAGAGGAGGCGCTTAGAAAGGCGGTTGTCAGTCGGTCAGATTTGACGCCCGCAGAGCAAGCGCGCCTTCTGGCCAACTTAAAATGGCTTTTGGTTGTTCCTCCCGAAATGAACACACTTCGGAATAGGTTGAAAGCAGCGACGGGTGGGGAACAAAAAGCCATCCGAGATTTCGCAGTCGCAATGGCGCACGCTGATAGTTTTCTTCGACCTGAGGAGGTCGGGGGAATTGAGAAGATTTACAGGGCACTTGGAGTTGATCCGGAACGCGCCTATTCGGACCTTCATTCAACCGCTTTCAAGGACGAGCCAGTAACCGTCCGTTCTGAACAAAAGGCGAAGGATGGAGAACTTCTTCCTCCGGAAGGTGCTCCTCAGCTCTCGCTGGATGCGGACAGGATCGCTGCCATTCAATCGGACACAGAGAGCGTTTCGAATGTTCTTGGTGCGATTTTTGGAAACGACCAGGTAGACGACGGTGAAGAGGCCGAGGATGTTGGTGCGGCTGAGGTGCGGTTTGCTGGTCTGGCTGCGGGTCACACTGCGTTCCTGTCGGAATTAATTCAGCGAGATCATTGGACAGATACCGAGTTTGAAGAACTGGCAGGCAGGCATAAGCTCATGACCGCAGGTTGTCTGGAGACCATCAACGAGTGGGCGTATGGCAATTTTGATGATGCGCTAATCGAAGAATACGATGGTTATGATTTGAATATTGATGTTGTTCAGGAGCTTAGGGACAACATCTAGGGAGGGCGTCGTGGCAGGCATCAAGCGCAAAGAGCGGGATACGATTATTCAAGCCTTGAGGGCCGGGGTCGTACCTAAATTGGGGTTACAGCATATCCAGGTTGGCCGAGCTCGAGAAATACAGGAGCTGATCAAGGACATGGAGCGGGTCGCGGATGGAGGTTCTGCGATCAGGTTCATTATCGGAGAATATGGTTCCGGAAAAACGTTCTTCCTAAACCTCATTCGTCTCATCGCATTGGAGAAGGGGCTTGTGGTCATGTCGGCCGACCTGGCTCCTGACCGTAGGCTGCATGCAACGGGAGGGCAGGCGCGGGGTCTTTATGCCGAAATGGCACGTAACCTGTCGACCAGAACCAAGCCGGACGGTGGCGCCTTGACAAGCGTCGTGGAGCGTTTCGTCAGTCATGCGCACCAGGAGGCCGAAAGTAAGGGAACCGACACGGGAACTGTTATCCGTGATCGGCTTGCCCATTTCGAGGAACTGACAGGAGGGTATGATTTTTCAACCGTCCTGCATCGATACTGGGATGGGCACGAAAACGGCGATGATGATCTGAAGTCGGCAGCGCTTCGATGGTTGCGAGGTGAGTTTTCGACCAAAACCGATGCCAGAAAGGCGCTCGGCGTCAGAACCATTGTCGACGATGCCAGCGTTTACGATCACCTGAAACTCATGTCGGAGTTTGTTTGTGCCGCCGGCTACAAGGGGCTTCTCGTCTCGCTCGATGAGATGGTCAATCTCTACAAGTTGACCTCCTCTCAGGCGAGAAATGCGAATTACGAGCAAATCCTCCGGGTCCTCAATGACGTTCTGCAAGGGTCGGCCGCTCATCTTGGTTTCATGATGGGAGGGACGCCGGAATTTCTCATGAACACACGCCGGGGGCTGTACAGCTATGAGGCGCTGCAATCGCGTCTGGCTGAAAACACCTTCGTGCGCGACGGTTTGATCGACTTGTCGGGGCCGATCATCCGGCTGGCGAACCTGACGCCTGAGGACATGTTCGTCCTGTTGAGTAATATCCGCAAAGTGATGCAGGAACCGGATGCGGCGCTTACCGACGAGGCGCTCCAGGCGTTCATGATTCATTGTTCCGAACGGATCGGCGAAGCTTATTTTCGGACGCCGCGGAACACTGTGACCGCATTCGTGAATATGCTTGCCGTCCTGGAACAGAATCCGGGCACTCAATGGTCTGACCTGATCGAAGACATTACCATCGCCGCCGACGGGGGTGACGACATGAGTGATATTGATGACGCCCCTGGTGGCTCATCTATTGCGGCAGACGGGGATGACGATCTGACCAGTTTCAGGCTCTGATGACTGCCTTCGACAAATTGGCGCGACCGGTACAAAAGTGGATCCGGGATCAGGGATGGCGAGAGCTGCGTGATATCCAAGCTCGTTCAGTTCATGCGGTGATGGACGGCGCCAATGACCTGATCATCGCTGCGTCGACGGCGGGCGGTAAGACGGAAGCTGCATTCCTGCCACTGATTTCCCAAGTGGTAGATCTAGAAAACGACGGACGGAAGACCGGTTTCAACATCCTCTATGTCGGGCCGTTGAAGGCGCTCATCAACGATCAGACGCGTCGTCTTGAGGAGATATGTGACAAGGCCGAACTTCCAGTGGTCCCTTGGCATGGCGACGTCTCTTCCTCCGTGAAGGCTCGCGCCCAGAAGGATCCTCGTGGCATTCTTCTGATCACGCCTGAATCTCTGGAGGCGATTTTCGTCACCAAGGGCACGCTGGTGCCGAAGTTGTTTTCCCGGTTGAAGGCCATCGTCATTGATGAGCTGCATACGCTTCTGGATTCCGAACGAGGCGTTCAGCTGCGGGCTCTGTTCACCCGCATGGAAATTGCGACGGGGACGCGTGTTCGCCGCATCGGGCTTTCAGCGACGCTCGGGGACATGGAACTCGCCAGGACATTTTTGCGGCCCGGTGCTTCGGACGAGGTCACACCCATCGTGGGAGAGGAAAGCGAGGCTGAACTCAAGCTGCAACTGAGAGGCTATGTTGCAGGGGGGGAGGATGAAAGCCCGGGCGCGTCCGTACAGGCGATTTCCAGGCATTTGTTCGAGAAGCTGCGCGGATCCGACAATCTCGTTTTCGCCGGAGCCAGGAACAGGGTGGAGGTGTTTGCGGATCGTCTCAGC
>MDSW01032363.1_pt1 | contig 10165 bp, 10 predicted proteins | sample 811171 | NCBI WGS metagenome assembly MDSW01 (sample SAMN05326641, study PRJNA326480) | marine metagenome | isolation source: seawater | place: Atlantic Ocean: North West | collected 2012 | reverse complement strand
GAACTTAAATCATTTAAAAATCAAAGTATTATTGGTTTATTATTTCTTGTAATTTTATCGATCATAGTATTTTAATTCCGAAATGAAAAATTTGCATAATAAAAAAATTTTGTTGATAATCTGTGGTGGAATAGCTGCTTATAAATCTCTAGAATTAATAAGAATTTTGAAGAAAAGTGGTTGTCAAATTAAAACCATCCTTACTAAAGGTGCTCTGGAGTTTATAACACCTTTGTCTGCTAGTTCTCTTTCAAACGAAAAAGTTTTTACTGATTTATTTGATTTTAAAAACGAAGCTGAAATGGATCATATCTCATTGTCCAGATGGGCTGATGTAATTTTATTTGCACCAATTACAGCTAATAAAATAGCTCAATTAAGCCATGGTTTAGCTGAAGATTTGGCCACTACTGTTGCTCTGGCCTCAAATAAAGAGATATTTCTTGCTCCCGCAATGAATGTAAGAATGTGGGAAAATAAAATTACTAGATCAAATATTCAAAAACTCGTTAGCGCAGGTTATAAAACAATCGGTCCCGATATTGGAGAAATGGCATGTGGAGAGTATGGTGAAGGAAAATTTTCTGATCCCATGGAAATTTCAAAAATAATAAATAGTTATTTTAAAAGATCGGAAGAAAATAAAAACTTCAAAGCCTTGGTTACTGCTGGACCAACAAGAGAATATATTGATCCCGTTAGATTTATTACAAATAGATCTTCAGGAAAACAAGGATATGCGATAGCAGAAGAACTTCAAAAAAATGGTTTTGACACAACTCTTATTTCTGGACCAACAAATTTAAAATCACCAGAAGGTATAAAAACATTTAATGTAAATAGTGCTAATGAAATGTATGAAAAAACAATTGAAAATCTTCCTGTTGATGTAGCAATTTTTACAGCTGCTGTTGCTGATTTTAAATCAAAACAAACTAGTTTTGATAAAATAAAAAAAGAAAAATTTGAAAAAATAGAAGTAGTAAAAACTAAAGATATTCTTGATTATACGTCAAAGCATAATAAATTAAGACCAAAACTTGTTATAGGCTTTGCAGCCGAAACTAATAATCTAGAGGAAAATTCAAAGAATAAATTGATTGAAAAAAATTGTGATTGGATCGTTGCAAATGATATCTCAAATAAAAAGATAGGATTTGATAGTGAATATAATGAAGTTAAAATTTTTCAGAGAAATACGCCAAATATTGAAAATATTTCGATTACGACCAAAAAAGTGATTGCTAAAAAGTTAGTTGAAAAAATTTCTAACGAACTAAAAGCAAATGGTTAAAATCCTTATTAAAAAACTTCATTCTAAAGTTAAATTACCAAGTTATAAAACTGATGGATCTTCCGGCATGGATCTCATGGCATTTATAGATAAACCTATATATATATTGCCACAAAAATCAGAATTAATACCAACAGGATTATCTATAGCAATTCCTGATAACACTGAAATGCAAATCAGACCTAGGTCTGGTCTAGCTGCAAAAAATAATATTTCGGTTTTAAATACTCCTGGGACGGTTGATAGTGACTATCGAGGAGAATTGAAGGTAATTCTTTTTAATCATGGAAGTAAAGAATTTGTTGTAAATAATGAAGATAGAATAGCTCAAATGGTATTGGTGCCTATAATTAAAGCTAAATTTGAAGAGGTGGAAAGTCTTCCTGAAACAATTAGAGGTAAAGGTGGTTTTGGCTCCACCGGAAAATGAAGAAAATAAATCAAAATTATTTAGACAGATATTCAAGACAAATAGTTCTTAAAAACATTGGTGCAGCTGGTCAAAAAAAAATCGGTTCCTCAAAAGTATTTATTGTCGGAGCAGGAGGATTAGGATGTCCTATAGCTGATTTATTATGTAGAGCGGGAATTGGTGAAATTGGAATAATCGATCATGATAAAATTTCACTTTCTAATCTTAATAGACAAACACTTTTTAATACAAACGATATAAAAAAATATAAAGTCGATGTATTAAAAAAAAAATTAAAAAAAATTAATCCATTAGTTAAAGTAAATGTTTTTAAAAAAAAAATTGATAAAAGAAACATAAATAATTTAATTTCTAAATACCAGATTATTGTCGATGCTTCTGATAATTTTGAAACAAAATTTTTATTAAATGAAAAGTCAATTAAATATAAAAAAAGTTTGATCGTTGGAGCAATTAGTAGATTTGATGGTCATATTTTCGTATTTAATTTTAGTAACAATAAAAGCGCTTGTTTAAAATGCTTTTATCAGGAAAAACCTTCAGATGAAATTTTAAATTGTGATCAAGAAGGAATTCTTGGTACAACAGCAAGCATTGTTGGATCCTTGCAGGCAAATGAAATTATAAAATCAGTAATAGGTAACAAAAATAATTTATATAATTCAATATTGATTATAAATACCTTAAATCTAAAACTAAGGATTGTTAAATTTAAAAAAATTAAAAAATGTATATGCGATTTATAATTATTTTTATAATTTATTCTTTATTTTTGTTTCATTTTCAAGCGGCGTATGCAGATGAATTTGTTATGTTAAAAAATAATAAAGTAAATGTTAGATATGGACCAAGTTTTGAATATCCAATCAAATATGTTTATTTAAAAAAAAATTTACCAATAAGAGTAATTGATAAAAAAGAAAATTTTAGAAGAATAATTGATCACAAACATAATAGTGGATGGATACATACTTCACAGTTAAAAAAATCTTCATCTGTAATATTAATTAAAAATCAATTTATTTTTTCTAAACCAACAAAATATTCTGAACCAATGGCTATTGTCGAAAAAGGTAGGCTCATTTTGCTAAATAAATGTAAAAGAAATTGGTGTAAAACGTCTATTGAAAAAATCTCTGGATGGATACTGTTTGATAAATTTTGGGGGAAATTGCCTAACTAATTAAATGGGTCCTCTAAAATACAAGCAACCAGATGTACTCTGGCTTGTTCACCACCATTAAAAAAGTTGTGAAATTTTCTATTGTTTGTAATTGTTACCGTGCCATCTGCTGGCATGTGTTTAGCTATATTTTCTATAACCATCATGCATCCTTTATTTGTAACAATTGGTATATGTAGTCTTGGTTCTGGATCTTTATGCCAGCTTAAAGTCGATCTCGGTTGTTTTACTAAAAGTCTAACTCTACCAAGTTTAAATTTACTTTTTAATGTCTCATAAACTTGTTTAAAATAAGTATTTTCAAATTCAGGAACAAGTTCTGTATATTTTGACTCATCTATATCTATATCTCTTGAAACTTCTTTTCCTGTTTCGTCTGCGATTGTCCAGTATTTTCCGCGAACATTATTTCCTTCTACTGAACTTGCATCATTAGGAACTCTATTCAAAGGAATAGCTCCAAAGTGAGTAATGCCTGGAGAATAAAAATTTTTTTTTTTTAAAATCTTATCTAAATCTTTTCTAAGTCTAGAGATATCAAATTTTAAATTTGGTACTTGGTAAAAATCTTCAAAATTCAGTTCCGCCATAATTTTGTTACTTGTTTATTTTTTTAATTCAAATCGATCAGCATTCATAACTTTAGTCCAAGCTGCTGTAAAGTCATTTAAAAACTTTTCTAATGAATCATCTGTCGCATATACTTCTGCTAAGGCTCTTAGTTGTGAGTTAGATCCAAAAATTAGATCTACTCTTGATCCTGTCCATAGAACTTTACCCGATTTACGATTAACACCGTTAAACAAATCTTCTTTGCTAGAAGTTTCTTTCCATTTAACATTCATATCCAATAGATTAACAAAGAAATCATTTGTTAATTTACCAGGTCTTTTTGTAAATACACCGTTTTTAGAACCATCAAAGTTTGTTTCAAGAACTCTCATACCGCCAACTAAAACTGTCATTTCTGGTCCAGTTAATTGCATTAACTGCGCTTTATCCACTAACAATTCTTCTGCTTGCGTAGTAGATTCAGAATTTGCATAGTTTCTGAAACCATCAGCTTGCGGTTCCAAAAGACCAAAAGAATGTATATCAGTTTGATCTTGAGAGGCATCTCCTCTTCCAGGAGAAAAAGGAATCTTTATTTTTTTACCAGCATTTTTTGCAGCTTTTTCGACTCCAACATTTCCTCCAAGAACAATTAAGTCTGCTATAGAAACATATTTCTTTTTAGAATTAAATTTGTTTTGAATCTTTTCATAAACTTTAATTACTTTGGATAATTGAGATGGATTGTTTACTTTCCAGTTCTTTTGCGGAGCAAGTCTCACTCGCGCTCCATTCGCTCCACCTCTTTTATCTGAACCTCTAAAAGTAGAGGCTGAGGCCCATGCTGTAGATACTAATTGTGAAACTGAAAGTCCTGAATTAGTAATTTTTGATTTTAGAGTTTCAACATCTTTATTTTTAAGTTTAAATTTATTCTTAGGAACTGGATCTTGCCAAATTAAATCTTCTTTTGGAACTTCATTTCCTAAATAGTTTACCTTAGGACCCATATCTCTATGTGTAAGCTTAAACCAAGCACGTGCAAAAGCGTTAGCAAATTCGTCTGGATTTTCATGGAAGTTTTTTGAAATTCTTCCAAATTCAGGGTCAAATCTCATAGATAAGTCAGTTGTTTGCATCATTGGTAGGTTATTCTTACCTTTAATATGAGCGTCAGGTGTCATATTTGGAGCATGACCATTTTTAACTGGTCTCCATTGATGTGCTCCAGCTGGGCTTTTTGTTAATTCCCACTCAAATCCAAAAAGGTTATCGAAATAACCCATGTCCCATTTGATTGGATTTGAAGTCCAAGCACCTTCGATACCACTACTTATTGTATCTGCACCTAGGCCACTTTTGTATTTACTATTCCAGCCAGTTGCTTGATCCTGGATTCTTGAACCCTCTGGCTCAGGGCCTTTATGAGCTTCTGAAGCTGCACCATGAGATTTTCCAAATGTATGTCCTCCAGCGACTAGCGCTACAATTTCATAATCATTCATAGCCATTCTTCCAAAAGTTTCTCTAATATCTCTTGCGGCTAATAATGGATCGGGATTTCCATCTGGTCCTTGCGGGTTTACATATATTAAACCCATTTGAACTGCACCAAGTGGGTTTTCTAATTCTCTTTTTGAATTGTATCTATTGTTGTCTAACCATTTATTTTCAGAACCCCAATAAATATCTTCTTCTGGTTCCCAAATATCTTCTCTTCCACCTCCAAATCCAAATGTTTTAAATCCCATAGACTCAAGAGCAACGTTTCCAACAAGTATAAATAAATCTGCCCATGAAATACTTTTTCCATATTTCTTTTTAATGGGCCAAAGTAAAAGTCTAGCTTTATCTAAGTTAACGTTATCAGGCCAACTATTAATTGGCGCAAATCTTTGATTTCCTGTTCCTGCACCACCTCTGCCATCTCCAGTTCTATAAGTTCCAGCAGCATGCCAAGCAAGACGAATAAATAATGGTCCATAGTGCCCATAATCCGCTGGCCACCATTTTTGTGATTGTGTCATTAATTTATGGAGATCTTTTTTAAGTGCATTAAAATTAAGTTTTTTAAATTCTTTTTTATAATTAAATTTTTTGTCCATTGGATTAACCATGGTTGAATGTTGACTTAAAATTTTAAGATTTAAGCTATTTGGCCACCAGTCTCTGTTTGTTTGACCTTTTCCAGAAGAATGTTTTTGAGGTATTCCTTCACCATGAAAAGGACATTTATTTAAATCATTATTTATTTCACTGCTCATAATTACTCCTTTGATTGGAATTAAATATAAGATTTATAAAACTGAATGTCAAGTAGTTTAGAATGATTATAAACTAGCTATTCTTTGGAAATTTTTATAGTCACCTCGATGTCCATTATTTTTTTACCTTTAGGAGGTGTTGGGGTTTTTTTAATTTCTATATCGTTTGAGTTAATATCAACTAATTCTTTTGTTTGTTGATCATAAAAATGGTGATGCGAATGCGTATTAGTATCAAAATAAGAAATATCATTTCCAACACTAATTTCTTTCAAATAACCTTTTTTATGAAAGGCATGAACCGTGTTATAAACGGTTGCTACAGATATTTTTTCACTTATTTTTGTCTTAATAATTTTTAAAAGATCATTTATAGAAAAATGAAAAGTTTTTTCTCTATCAAATAAAACTTCACATATTTTTATTCTTTGTTTTGTAGGTCTCAAACCTGAATTTCTTAATTTTTCAATGTATATTGCTTCTAAATTTGCCATACTTTATAATAATTCTAAACTATAGTAATATTATATTTTACTGAAATCAAGTATTAAGGTTACAATTTAATGAAAAAAAATTCCTACACATATAATGAACTAATTAATTGTGGTGAAGGGGCTCTATTTGGACCTGGAAATGCAAAACTTCCTCTTCCACCAATGCTGATGTTTGACAGAATAACAGAAATTAGTGAAAATGGTGGTGCTTATAAAAAAGGTATAATTAAAGCTGAATTAGATATTAAAGATGATTTGTGGTTTTTTAATTGTCATTTTAAGGAAGATCCAGTGATGCCTGGATGTTTAGGTTTGGATGCTATGTGGCAATTAGTTGGTTTTTATCTTGGTTGGCTGGGAAAACCAGGAAAAGGTAGGGCTCTAGGTGTAAATACTGTAAAATTTACTGGTGAAGTATTAAAATCAGCTAAAATGGCTACATACGAAATAGATATGAAAAGAATTTTAATTAAAGAAGGAACTACTGTTGGATTGGCTGATGGAATTTTATCAGCTGATGGAAAAAAAATATATTTAGCAGAAAACTTAAAAGTAGGATTATTTAAATAATGAGAAGAGTTGTTATAACTGGATTAGGAATTGTTTCATGCTTAGGAAATAATCAAAAAGAAGTTTATCATTCACTACTAAATTCAAAGTCAGGAATTTCTTATTCTGACGAGTATAAAGAACATAACCTTAAGAGTCATATTCATGGTAAACCAAGTATAAAACTTGAAGATCATATTGATAGAAAAACAATAAGATTTATGGGTTCAGGTTCAGCTTATAATTATATAGCTATGAAGCAAGCGATTGAAGACTCTGGATTAGAGGAAAACGATGTAAGCAATTTTAAAACAGGAATTGTTATGGGATCAGGTGGACCATCAATTGAAAATGTAATTTTAGCGGCTGATAAAACTAGAGCCAAAACTCCAAAATTAATGGGACCTTTTATTGTTCCAAGAACTATGGCAAGTACGGCATCAGCGACACTTGCTGTTCCTTTTAAAATTAAAGGAACTAATTATACAATGAGCTCTGCATGTGCAACTAGTGGACATTGTATCGGAAATTCTATGGAACTAATACAAATGGGAAAACAAGATATTGTTTTTGCTGGAGGAAGTGAAGAGCTACATTGGGCAATGACGGCAATGTTTGATGCTATGACTGCATTATCATCTAAATATAATGATACTCCTGAAACAGCATCAAGAGCCTATGACAAAACTAGGGACGGGTTTGTAATAGCAGGAGGCGGAGGAGTTTTGGTTCTTGAAGAATATGAACACGCAAAAGCTAGAGGAGCAAAAATATATGCAGAATTAACTGGTTATGGTGCAAGTTCTGATGGTTACGATATGGTAGCTCCATCTGGAGAAGGAGCTGTTAGATGTATGAAGATGGCTCTTGCAACATCTAGAAATAAAGTTGATTACATAAATACACATGGAACCTCAACACCAGTGGGAGATATTACTGAATTAGATGCTGTGAGTGAAACTTTTAAAAGCGAAATTCCTAAAATAAGTTCTACAAAATCATTATCAGGTCATCCATTAGGTGCAGCATCTGTACATGAGGCTATTTATAGCTTAATAATGATGAAAAATAATTTCATAGCAGCTTCAGCAAATATTAATGATATGGATGAAGATGCTAAAAAATTTCCAATAGTTACACAAACAGAGAAAAATGTTGAGTTAAATTCTGTAATGTCAAATAGCTTTGGATTTGGTGGAACTAACGCAACTTTGATTTTTGAAAAGGTCTAAATAATGAGCTTAATGAAGGGTAAAAAGGGTTTAATTATGGGTGTTGCCAATGAAAGATCTATTGCATGGGGAATTTCGCAGAAATTGGCAGAAGCTGGAGCAGAACTTGCATTCACATATTTGGGAGATGCTTTAAAAAAAAGAGTAGTGCCATTAGCAGAAAAATTAAAATCTAAAGTTACATTTAGTTGTGATGTAGAAAAAAAAGAAGATGTTATTAAATTATTTGAAGATGTTAAATCAAGCTGGGGTGAAATTGATTTTGTTGTACACGCTATTGCATTCTCAGACAAATCAGAGCTTTCAGGCGAATATTTAAATACTACAAGAGAAAACTTTTTAAAAAGCATGCTTATTTCTTGCTTCTCATTTACTGAAGTTGCAAGAGAAGCAGCAAAAATAATGAAGGCAAATGGAAGTATGATTACGCTCACATATGAGTCAACTAAAGCTATTCCAAACTATAATGTAATGGGAGTTTGTAAATCTGCTTTAGAAGCAAGTGTAAAATATCTTGCAAGAGATTTAGGTACTAAGCAAATTAGAGTAAATGCAATAAGTGCAGGACCAATTAAAACATTGGCTGCATCAGCAATTGGAGATGCAAAGTTTTTATATAAATGGAATGAGGATCATTCCTTCTTAAAAAGAAACGTAGATATTTACGATGTTGGAAATTCTGCTTTATACTTATTAAGTGATCTAGCAGGTGGAGTTACTGGAGAAATCTATTACGTAGATGCTGGGTATAACAAAGTAGGAATGCCTGATCCAAAAAATATAAGTTAATTGCATGTCTAAAAGATATAGTGGTAAATCTTTTAAAGACTCATCTGTAATGAAAAAAGCGAAACTTTCCCTCAAAGAAAAGAGGAAACTAAAAAGAGAGAAAAAAAACAGAAAGTAATGTTGATATTAGTTTGGTTCATAGTCTGTATTCTGTTCTATTTAGTTCAATTGCTTTTGGGAAATTCAGGTCATGCACTTGAGGTATTCGCTGTCTTAAGTGCAATAGCTATTTTCTTAATTAGTAAAATTAGACACAAAATTAAATAATCAATAATAATTATTTAAGTTATACTTTCATATTTACACAACAGCTTGTTTAATAGATAATTTAACTTTTCCTCTATCAAAACCTATTACTTTAACTTTTACTTCATCACCTTCTTTAATAACATCAGTTACTTTAGCTACTCTTTTTGCAGAAAGTTCTGAAATATGAACAAGTCCATCTTGTTTTCCTAAAAAGTTAACAAAAGCTCCAAACTCCATAATTTTAATAACTTTTCCATTATAAATTTTATTTAGCTCAGCTTTAGCAGTAAGGTCTTTGATAAATTGTAAAGCTATGTTTCTAGATTCTTCATCTGGAGCTGCAACGGTAACTACTCCTTCATCATTTACATCAACTTTAGCACCAGATTTTTCAACTATTTCTCTGATAGTTGCTCCACCTTTTCCAATAACAGTGGCAATATCTTTTTTATCTACAGTTATCTTTTCCATTTTTGGAGTATGTTTACCAACACCATCTCTTGATTTATTTAAAGCTTTATTCATTTCACCTAAGATGTGAATTCTGCCATCTTTTGCTTGTTTTAAAGCTTGTTCCATAATTTCAAATGTAATTCCTGTAATTTTGATGTCCATTTGAAGTGACGTAATTCCATCTTTAGTTCCAGCAACTTTAAAGTCCATATCACCTAAATGATCTTCATCACCTAGAATGTCTGATAATACAGTAAAATCATCACCTTCTTTAATTAGTCCCATAGCTATACCTGCAACTGGTTCTTTCATTGGAACACCAGCATCCATTAATGCTAATGAAGTTCCACAAACTGTCGCCATCGAGGATGAGCCATTAGACTCCGTTATGTCAGAAACAATTCTAAATGTGTAAGGAAAGTTTTCTTTTGAGGGTAAAGAAGAATTAATAGCTCTCCAAGCTAGTTTTCCATGTCCTATCTCTCTTCTTCCAGTTCCAATTCTTCCAGTTTCACCTACTGAAAATGGTGGAAAGTTATAATGAAGCATAAATCTCTCTCTCTGAAGTCCATCTAAACTTTCAATTCTTTGTTCATCATCTGAAGTTCCAAGCGTAGTTGTTACAATTGCTTGTGTTTCTCCTCTAGTAAATAATGCTGAGCCATGAACTCTT
>MDSW01176416.1_pt1 | contig 10166 bp, 11 predicted proteins | sample 811171 | NCBI WGS metagenome assembly MDSW01 (sample SAMN05326641, study PRJNA326480) | marine metagenome | isolation source: seawater | place: Atlantic Ocean: North West | collected 2012 | reverse complement strand
TACTTCTCTTGCAACACCAATCATACTCAAACAATCAGCTCTGTTAGGAGTTATAGAAAGAGTATAAATCTCATCATCTAATGACAAAGCTTCAATAATTGATTGTCCAACTTTTTTTGTTGAGCTCATCTCATAGAGTCCCTCAGCATCTTCATTAATTCCCAGCTCTTTAGCTGAACATAACATTCCATTTGACTCAACACCTCTCAGCTTGGCTTTTTTGATTTCAAAATCAGGTAATTTCGCTCCAACTAATGCGCAAGGAACTTTAATTCCAGGCCTTGCATTCGGCGCACCACAGACAATTTGTAGTTGTTTATCTAATCCCACATCGACTTTACATATGTTTAATCTATCTGCATCTGGATGTTTTTCAATACCTACTATTTCTCCTACAACTATCAATTTTGATAAACTAGATAAATTTTGAATACTATCTACTTCTAAACCTGCCATTGTTAGGGCTTCATCTAAATTGATATTTTCAATCGATTTTTCAAAAAAATCTTGAAGCCAAGCTTTAGAAAATTGCATTACTGGCCTCCAAACTGCTTTAAAAACCTTAAATCATTTGTAAAAAAAGGTCTTAGATCATTAATGTTGTATTTCAACATAACTAAACGCTCCACCCCTAATCCAAAAGCAAAGCCTTGAAAATCTTCAGTATTAACATTTACTTGCTTTAATACTTCTGGATGAACCATCCCGCACCCACCAATTTCTAACCATCCGCCATTCCAACTCATATCAATCTCAGCTGATGGTTCTGTAAAAGGAAAAAAAGAAGGTCTAAAGCGTATCGTTAAATTATCATCTTCAAAAAATTTTTGAAGAAAGTCTTGAGTTATGCCTTTAAGGTTTGCAAAATTAACATCAGTATCAACCCATAATCCTTCAACTTGATGAAACATTGGTGAATGAGTTGCATCTGAATCTACACGATAGACCCGACCAGGTGAAATAACTTTTAAAGGAGGCCTATTATCTTTCATATATCGCACTTGGACTGGGGATGTATGTGTTCTTAAAACATGATTTTTATCAATATAAAATGTATCATGCATTGCTCTAGCGGGATGTGATTCTGGAATATTTAAAGCTGTAAAATTATGATAATCATCTTCAATTTCAGGACCAGTTGCCAAATCAAAACCTATAGAGTGAAAAATATTCTCGATGCGACGCATTATTAAAGTTATTGGATGAAGACTTCCTTGCGATTGCTTATGACCTGGTAAAGTGACATCAATATATTCACTTTGCAAATTGGATAGCATTGCTTCTTTTTGAATGATATCTTTTCTGTTATTAAGCAATAATTCTATCGATTGTTTAATTTCATTAATAACAGCTCCTGCTTTGGGTTTTTCCTCATTTGATAATTTAGAAAGACCGCGCATAGCCTCTGTTAAAGTTCCACTTTTACCAACATATTTTGCTTTTGCATTATCAAGCTCTGTTAGCGTTTGACAGTCATCAAAATCTTTTTTTGCTAAATTTATTAATTCTTTTAGATGATTCATATCTCTATTCTAATAAAAAAGGAGGCAAAAATGCCTCCTTTTGAAAAAAAAATTTTAAATTAATTTCCGAGGCCTGTTTTAGCTATTTCAACAAACTTTTCAAATGCAGGCTTATCAAAAACAGCCATATCAGCTAATACTTTTCTATCAACATCAACTGATGCTTTTTTTAATCCATTCATAAATCGGCTGTAAGTTAAACCACACTCTCTTGAGCCAGCATTTATTCTAGCTATCCATAGCGCTCTAAATACTCGTTTCTTTTGTCTTCGATCACGATAAGCATACTGACCAGCCTTCATGACAGCTTGCTTAGCAATCCTGTAAACATTTTTTCGTCTTCCACGATACCCTTTTGCGGCATCAATTACCTTTTTATGTCTTGCTCTAGCTGGGACGCTTCTGTTTGCTCTAGGCATTTCTCTATCTCCTTATTGCGTTGGCATCATCGAACGAACGCGCTTTGCGTCTGAAGATGAAATAATTTCAGTGCCTCGAAGATGTCTTTTCTGTTTTGTTGTCTTCTTGGTTAAAATGTGTTGTAGATGAGATTTTGTTCGCTTGATTGCTCCACTTCCTAGGAATTTAAAGCGTTTTTTAGCGCCACTCTTTGTTTTCATTTTTGGCATTTTATTCTCCTTTTTATGAAAAGTGCTTCGGCATGCCTATTAAGCCTTATCACTTTAAATTATTTTTTACTCTACTGCATCTTGCTCTTCTTTTTTCGATTCAGAAGATTTCTTTTTTTCTCCAGATTTACTCTTGGCTTTTTTAAGAGGAGCCAAAACCATAACCATTTGCCTCCCTTCCATTTTAGGAAATTGTTCACAGATAGCATAATCCTCTAAATCTGCTTCAACTCTCTTTAGTAAAGCTAAACCAAGTTGTTGATGTGCAATTTCTCTACCTCTAAATCTCAAAGTTACTTTGGCTTTATCACCTACTGACAAAAAACGTATTAAATTTTTTAATTTAATCTGATAATCACCATCGTCAGTACCAGGCCTAAATTTAACTTCTTTAACTTGAACATTTTTTTGCTTTAAACGTGCTGCATGCATTTGTTTGCTCTGAGCATACTTAAATTTGCCAAAATCCATCAACCTACAAACTGGTGGAACTGCCTTTGGAGCGATTTCAACTAAGTCAGTATCTTGCTCTTCTGCACTTTCAAAAGCTTGCTCTAGAGATACAATTCCTAAAGGTTCGCCTTTAACTCCAACTAAACGAATCTCTTGAGCAGTAATATCGCTATTAATTCGCACATTTTTATCTAAAGCTATAGTAAATCCCCTATTTTAAAAAAATAAACCGCGGAACCAAATTATGTTTAAATCTTAGATTCAATAGCATTATTGATATGCTTTACAAAGTCTTTTATAGACATAGAACCTAAATCTTCACCTTTCTGGGTTCGCACGGCAACTTGTTCTTTTTCAACTTCTCTATCACCTAACACTAAAAGGTATGGAATCCGCTGAATGCTGTGTTCGCGTATTTTATAGGTAATCTTCTCATTTCTCAAGTCTGAATTAGATCTAATGTTATTTTTAGTTAGAATATTTTGTACTTCTTTTGCGTACTTAATATGAGATTCTGCAATATTTAAAATTACCACCTGTATAGGAGCTAACCATATTGGCATTAATCCTGCATAATTTTCAATTAAAATTCCTATAAATCTTTCCATAGAACCAACAATTGCTCTATGGAGCATTACTGGTATTTTTCGCGTATTATCTTCTGCAATATACTCTGCTCCAAGTCTTCCAGGCAAATTAAAATCAAGTTGTATAGTTCCACATTGCCATAAACGACCTAAACTATCTTTTAATGTATATTCAATTTTTGGGCCATAAAAGGCACCTTCACCCGATTGAGTTGAATAATCTAAACCTGTCTCTTTCAGAGCGTCCTCCAGTGATTTTTCAGCTTTATCCCATATTTTATCTGAACCAATTCTTTTTTCAGGACGAGTAGATAAAATTACTAAGATATCTTTAAATCCAAAATCTCCATATGACTTAAATAGCATTTCATTAAAAATCTTTACCTCTTCTTTAATTTGATCTTCAGTACAAAAAATATGTGCGTCATCTTGAGTAAAGCCTCTAACACGAAATAATCCATGCAAAGCTCCAGATGGCTCATTTCTATGGCATGAACCAAATTCAGCTAACCTTAAAGGGAGATCTCTATAACTGTGTAATTGTTTATTAAAAATTTGAACATGTCCCGGACAATTCATTGGTTTAACAGCATATTCTCTATTTTCAGATGAAGTTGTAAACATATTCTCTTGATAAGTTTCCCAATGCCCAGACTTTTCCCAAAGATTTTTATCTAAAACTGTTGGTGTTTTAATTTCTTCATATCCATATTCCGTTAACATTTTTCGCATATATTTTTCAACTTCTAGCCAAATTGCCCAACCTTTAGGATGCCAAAAAACCATTCCAGGCGCATCATCTTGAAGATGGAATAAATCTAATTGCTTTCCTAATTTTCTATGATCACGTTTTTCTGCCTCTTCTAATTGAACCAAATGTTCATTAAGCTCTTCTTTAGTAAACCATGCAGTACCATATATTCTTTGTAACATTTCATTTTTTGAATCACCTTGCCAATATGCCCCTGCTACTTTCATTAATTTAAATATTTTTAACTTCCCAGTTTTTGAAATATATGGGCCATTTGATATATCAATAAACTTATCTAATCCATATAAAGATATCTCTTTTGAATTCTTATTTAATTCAAGAGTTTTTACTTTATAACTTTCGCCAATAGCATCAAATAAATTGATTGCCTGATTTTTTAACAAAGTCTTCTTAATAATCAAGCTATCTTTTTTAGATAACTCAATCATTTTTTTTTGAATAGTAACTAAATCTTCAGGAGTAAATGGCCTTTTATAATAAAAATCATAATAGAATCCATCGTCAGTAACTTTTCCTGTGGCGACTTGAGCATCTGGAAAAATTTCTTTTACTGCTGCAGCTAAAAGATAGTTTGTTGAATCTCTAAGAATCCCAATTCCTTCAGGACTTTTTGAAGTTATTATTGATAAGTCTACATCTTCTTTAATTTCATATATTAAATCTACTAATTTATTAGCAACCTTTCCTGCAATGGCTGCTCGAGCTAAGCCCTCCCCAATATCAAGAGCAACGTCAGCAACTGTCACGTTGGACTTATACTTTTTAATAGATCCATCTGGTAGCTTTATATTTGGCATAAAAAATTTATATAAAAATGTTTATTTTAAAATGTTTTGTCTAATGATGATAGATATTATTAACTAAATTGGTAGGCGCGATTGGATTCGAACCAACGACCCCCACAATGTCAATGTGGTGCTCTAACCAACTGAGCTACGCGCCTTTATATTATCAAACGCGCCATTCTATCTTACCCTGAATTTCCAATCAATATTCTATCAATTTGTTTTATTCATTCTAGATATCATTTGACGATACCCACTTTTATAATTTGGGTGCTTTAAAGAAAAATTAAGTGTCGGTAATATTTTTGATTTTAACCTTTTCCCTTTAATTTGATTAGCTTTATTCAAAACATTTAAAGGAAGTTTAAGTTCAAGCCTTATCCATTTTAAAACTTCAAATAAAGTAACAGGGTGATTATCAGTTAATAAATATAAATTCTCAATTTTTTTATTTTCAATTATTTGAAAAAAAAGATAATAAATAAAGGATACAACATCCTCTTCATGAATTCTATTCGTCCATCGGTCTTCTGTTGGCCATCTTGATAAATCTGAAGCTAGTTCCAACATATGCCGCCTCTTATCTCCGTAAATTCCTGATAGTCTTAAAATAGTAGTATTAAAATTTACATTTTTTAAAGATTTCTCTGCAGCAAACAATATCTTTCCACCAGAATCAGATGGTTTCGGAGATTCCAATTCGGATAAAAAATTATCCGAAATTTGACCATAAACTCGGGTGCTTGAAGTAAAAAATAAATGCTGAAAATTTTCTATTTTGTTCAGTATCTTAATTGTTAACATTAGCCCATCAACATAATTTTTTTGATAGCTTTTTTCAGTCTGATTATCTGAAGAGACGCAGTAAATAGCGAAATTTGGGTTTATTATTTTGATTTGATTCTCAAAATCAGCTGAAAAAATATCTAAGGGAAACATTTTAAATGGTAAGTTTTCTTTTGATAGACTTCTTCTAATACCAACTACTTCAAGAGGTAGCTCAGATAATGCTATCCCTGCTGCCTGGCCTATTTTTCCACATCCAATAATTATTAACTTTTTGATTATTTCTTCCAAATAACTTTATAAATAAAACCAGGAAAAGAAAATACTATAAAGAGACAAAATGTTATTACATAAAATTCCCATTCTTGTTGATGTATATTGCCAATATTTTCTTTTTCGATAATCATAAAAAATCCACCAATCAAGAAATAAAATATTATCAGTTCTGCAAAAATTAAAAAAAACCCTTTTTTAATTGGCTTAAAAATTAGAAAAAAAGAGTTTGTCATCCATGGAATATTAGCTAGGATCAATGAGGAAATTATGATTAACCAAAACATTTCATTATTGTAAGCTAATTTTACAAGTCATAAAACATTGATGATGGTATAGAATTACAATTTGAATTATATTCATTATTTTTTTAAAGTCATAATATTCTATGTTTTTTGATATTCATTTACCTCATTATACTGGGCTAGTTTTAGTACTAGTGATGATTTTTTTTGGTCATGCTTTCAGAAAAAATTGGAAAAATAAAGAATATCTATGGATTTTAAAAGCTTGGATTTATGGCTTACTATCATCTATTTCTTTTTTTTTACTAATTCTTTTGCCTCTAGATTTTCAAACATAAAGCATTTATTTTTTATTTCTTTTACATTCTAGTTCAGAAACTAAAGGATTATTAGGGTCTATATCTTTATTGCATACAAGACATTTATCTGAACCAGAAACTGCATTTAATCCTCCACAACTGCCCTTGATATTTTTACCCATTAACATTACGCCAAGAGACATCAATACTATGATTAAAGTAAAAAATATAAAAGTGATTAAAAAGGTTGTCATTGTATTTTGTTATAAATTTTATTTTTTAGTTCATTTTTTGTATTTTATACCCATTTATGATTAATTACTAAAGCAAAAATGGAACTTCTAAGCTTTTTTTGTGCCCTACTAGTGCGTTTAAACTGGTAAGCCCATAAATATTTGTTTATATAAGTATAAAAAGAAATTTTTAATTCATCAATTGCATGAACTAGAATATAATTCGTTACAAAGGCTATGCCAGACCGAATTTATATATTAGGAATATATTTTTTATGACAAACTTTTCTTTAAAGCGTGGTTTAGATATCCCTATACTAGGCTCCCCCGAACAAAAAATATATGAAGGTCCTAAGCCAAAAACTCTAGCATTAATGGGAACAGATTTTAAAGGTTTAAAGCCACAGATGTTGATTTCTGAAGGTGATAAAGTTGAAAGAGGTACCCCATTATTTTGCAATAAAGACTACCCAGATATTGTTTATGTTTCACCATGCAAGGGGTATGTTCAAAGCATCAATAGAGGTGAGCGACGTGTTCTTCTTAGTGTAGTTATTGTAATTGAGGATTTATTAGATAAAGGCACAAACTATATTGAAAAACATAACAAAATCAAACCAGAGAAAGATTTTATTAAAAAGTGTCTTCTTTCAAGTGGTCTATGGTCTTCTTTTTTAACTAGGCCCTACTCTAAAGTTCCTACCCCACATTGTGAACCATCTTCGATTTTTATTACAGCTATGGATACCGAGCCTTTAAGCCCTGATGCCGAAATAATTATTAATAACAATTTTGATGCATTCAAAGAAGGTATTAAGAAAGTTTCTTTCTTAACAAAAGGAAAGGTTTTTATTTGTAAAAAAATGGGAAGTAAAATTAATTTAGAAAACTTTGAAACACATTCATTTGATGGTCCTCACCCTGCAGGTTTAGCTGGCACTCATATGCATTTTTTAGATCAACCAAGTATAACAAAGACAGTTTGGTCTGTTGGCTATCAAGATATTATTGCAATAGGAAAACTATTCCTTACTGGTTTTTTAGATATAGAAAGAATTGTTTCTATTTGTGGGCCTTTAGCAAAAACACCTAGGCTTATCAAAACATGTATGGGAGCCTCTTTGGATGATTTATTAAAAAACGAATTATTAAATGATGACCCATGCAGAGTAATTAGTGGTTCTGTTTTATCAGGAAGTATTGCTGAAGACGAATTATCTTTTCTTGGAAGATATTCAAGGCAAATTACACTAATAAAAGAAGATACTGAAAAAATATCGTTTGGTTGGATTAAGCCACAACCAAATAAATTCTCAGTAATGCCTGTTTTAATTTCAGCTTTTAAATCTTCTAAATTATTTAATCTAACTTCTAATTTGAATGGTGGAAGAAGAGCAATGGTCCCCACAGGTGTCTTTGAGACATTAATGCCTCAAGACTTTTTACCAACTCAATTACTTCGCTCATTGATTGTAATGGATACTGACGTTGCTCAATCTCTTGGAGCACTTGAATTAGATGAAGAAGATCTTGCATTAGTAACATTTGCTTGCCCAGCTAAATATGAGTACGGCGCTGCCTTAAGAGACAGTTTACAAAAAATTGAAAAGGAAGGTTAAGAATGGCGTTTCGTAAATTCTTTGATTCTATAGAGCCAAATTTTGAAAAAGGTGGTAAATACGAAAAATTTTATCCGCTTTTTGAAATGGTTGAAACAATTTTCTATACAAGTAGCACAGTAACTAAAGCTGCTCCTCATGCTCGAAGTTTTGTAGATATGAAAAGAATAATGACATATGTAATTATTTCTTTAATTCCTTGCATTTTATGGGCATTTTATAATACAGGTCTTCAAACAAATCTAGCTTTAGAAAAATTAAACCCATCCGACTTTGCAGGTTGGAGAATATGGTTACTACAATTATTTGGAATACCTCTAAACTCGAGTAGTATTTTCGCTAATATGGCTCATGGTGCTCTATACTTTTTACCTATTTATATAATGACATTGGTTGCTGGCGGTCTATGGGAAGTTTTTTTTGCGACAACCAGAGGCCACGAAGTAAACGAAGGTTTTTTAGTTTCATCCATGTTGTTTTCACTAACATTACCAGCAACAACACCGCTTTGGATGGTTGCATTAGGTATCTCATTTGGGGTTGTTGTAGGAAAAGAAGTTTTTGGTGGAACAGGAAAAAATTTCTTAAATCCTGCACTAACCGGCAGAGCATTTTTATATTTTGCTTACCCTGCTTATATGTCTGGTGATTCAGTCTGGACACCAGTTGATGGTGTTTCATCAGCAACTTCATTAGGTATTTCAGCTTCCGAAGGATATGAATCTCTTGTGGGTTATGGAATTACATGGTCAGATGCATTTTTTGGCACAATCCAAGGTTCGCTAGGAGAAACATCGACCTTGGCATGCATAATTGGCTTATGTTTTTTACTTGCAACTAGGATAGCTAACTATCGAATGATAGTTGGCTGCTTGGTTGGTATGATAGTATTTTCCTCTTTTTTAAATTGGATTGGATCTGACACAAATCCAATGTTCAGTATGCCATGGTATTGGCATCTCGTAATAGGTAGCTACGCTTTTGGGCTAGTTTTTATGGTTACAGAGCCAGTTTCTGGAAGCCATACAAATACGGGACGATATATTTATGGAGCTTTAATAGGTTTTATGGTAATAATGATAAGAGTACTAAATCCAGCATTTCCAGAAGGAATGATGCTTGCAATATTATTTGGAAATGTATTTGCTCCTCTCATTGATCATTTTGTTGTTAAAGCAAATATTGTTAGACGGAGGGTGGCGCTCAATGTCTAGTGAAAAAAATAATATTTTTTCTAAATTTAAAAATTTACCGATTGATAGCATTCCCAAAACTATACTTGTTGCAATAACGCTTTGCCTTTTTTGTTCAATGATAGTTTCTTTAGCGGCTGTGAAACTTAAATCAATTCAGCAAGAAAATCAAGTTCGTGATAAACAAAAAAATATATTACAAGTTGCAGGGCTATATTCTGATGGTATCAACATAGAAGAAGCTTTTGGCTCTTTTGAGCCAAGAATCGTGGATATTGAAAGTGGTTTATTCACGGATAAATTTAATCCAAAAACCTTCAATGACCTTAAAGCATCATCAGACCCATTACTAAGTGTAGCCCTTAAAGATGATCCGGCATCTATCGGAAGAAGATCAAATTATTTAACTGTTTACCTATTAAAAAATAACGATGGAACTATCGATAAATTAATCTTACCAATACATGGGTATGGATTATGGTCGACTTTATATGGGTTTGTTGCTTTAGAGGAAGATACCAATGAAATTTTTGGCCTTCAATTTTATAAACATGCAGAAACTCCAGGTTTAGGAGCTGAAGTAGATAATCCAAAATGGAAAGCTCAATGGAAAGGCAAAAATCTTAGGGATAAAGATGGAAGATTAATGATACAGGTAGCAAAAACTCCTGGTCCAAGCAAGTACCATATAGATGCAATTGCAGGCGCAACTCTAACTTCTAATGGAGTTAACAGTTTAGTAAGGTTTTGGGTAGGTGAAGCAGGATTT
>MDSW01195680.1_pt1 | contig 10168 bp, 8 predicted proteins | sample 811171 | NCBI WGS metagenome assembly MDSW01 (sample SAMN05326641, study PRJNA326480) | marine metagenome | isolation source: seawater | place: Atlantic Ocean: North West | collected 2012 | reverse complement strand
GAATGCTGAACGTATTTTGATTGCTGCGGAATGTATCGGAGACGCGAAATGGTTCATTGAGCGGGCGTCTAGCTATTCAACCGAACGTAGTGTTTTTGGCCGACCTATTGGTCAAAACCAAGGAATACAATTCCCGATTGCCAGTGCTTATAGTCAAATGCGAGCCGCCGAATTAATGCTGCAAGAATCAATTCGATTGTATGAGGCTGGTGAAAATCCGGGAGAAGAAGCCAATCTCGCCAAGCTACTTTGCGCTGATGCATCGTGGTCTGCGGCTGAAATGTGTGTGCAGACATATGGTGGCTTTGGCTTTGCTGAAGAATATGATGTCGAACGTAAATTTCGAGAAGCGCGGTTATATCAAGTGGCGCCAATTTCCACCAATCTAATCTTAAGCTACATCGCTGAACATGTGCTTAACCTCCCGCGATCATATTAGGGTAGTTACGCCGTGACTGCTATATTTGCTGAGCTGCCATCGTATACCACTAGACCTTGAGGACACCGCATTGGTAAAATTAAGATTTTGCCAATGCAATCATCTATCTGGCTTTGCGGGGGTAACGTAAGGAAGGCGAGCCCGAGCTTTTGTCTCTGCAGCACTGGCATTCCGGATATATCGGCTGGCATCATCTTCGCGTACAATATTCACATAGGTGGGTTCGCCTCTGGTGGCTTGGTGAACTTTCAGGCGGCGTCGTTGATCGGCTGCAATGACGTTATACATGTCTTTGCGGTTCCAATCCCCCTCGCAGATCACTCGCAATTCCTCTGCTTTGTCCCCATAGCTTTTATCCTTGATAAGATTGTTCAACTCTAGCGGGTCTTGGTCCAAATCGAATAGTAGTGCCTCAACGCCTTCAAGGTCCATATATTTCATTGAGCCTTGTTTTACCATACGGCTTGGGCCTGTCGACCCATCAGCAGCAAACTCAGAAATAACCATATCATTCATCTGGCTGGCATCACCGTGTAGCGCAGGCGCCAATGACTTGCCATCAATTGGACCAACATAATCGGTAAACTTGCCTTCTGACGCCAAATCAAGAAGAGTTGGCATAATATCGACAAGGGAGCAGTTCTTGGTCACACGGCTTGCTGACCAACGTTTTGGCGCACAAAAAATCAATGGTATATGTGACGCCCATTCGAAGAAATGCTGCTTATACCACATGCCGCGTTCACCCATCATCTCTCCATGATCGGCGGTAAAAATAATAATTGTATCATCCGCCATGCCAGAACGTTCAAGCGCGGTTTGCAGGGCGGCAACTTTGCTATCGATATAGGAGATCATGCCATAATAAGCATGTTTTGCATTGCGCCGATGGGCATCGGTTACAGTGAATTGATCGCGAGCCTGACAGTAATGCAAGTTGCGGCTCAGATGGTCCATTTCATCCAGCCCTAGTGGAGGCACAGTCGGAAGAGGGATGTCAGTATGGTCGTACAAATCCCAAAACTCGTCGGAGATCACAAATGGCGAATGAGGGTGGGTAAAGGATACTGTCAGCATCCACGGATCATTGGTTTGGCGTCGGGCAAGATCATAAATTGCCTGGACGCCGTTGTAGGCAACCTCATCATCATAATCCATCTGCAAAGTCCGTGCACAAGGCCCGCTCTCAATTACTGGCGTCATTGTTAGATTAGTAGGCCGATATTCTCGGCCCTTCGACCAATCGACAGTCCAAGCAAAATTTGCTGGATATATTTCGGTAGTATGACGTTTGTGATAACCGTGAAGCTGGTCAGGCCCAACAAAATGCATCTTGCCAGCAAGTTCCGTTCGATATCCGAGATCGCGTAGATAATGCGCGAAGGTTGGAATAGAGGCCATAAATTCGGATGCGTTGTCATACATGCCAATCGAAAAAGGTAATCTCCCAGCATGCATCGAGGCTCTCGATGGACCGCACATAGGTAAATTGCAATAGGCATTTTCGAAAACGATACCTTTGGCTGCTAAATCGTCAATAGCTGGCGATCGCACTATTTGGTCCCCGTAAGCTCTCAGCGCAGCAGCGGCAAGCTGATCCGCCATAATAATAAGAAAATTAGGACGCATTTTTAATTCGCCTGTAGCTTAAATGGTTTTTGGGGTACCATTCAAAATACGCGTATATCTCAATGATTAAACGCAATAAATTGGCCACTGGTAACTTTTTGGCTATACTAAAGTTAGACAACTGGGGCCTAGATCTAAGTTTTTTTCTCATTTCGTCCGGCTATGACCTCTCTTGACAAGGAGCGATCGATTTCCCCCATGCGCTTGAGGACGTGATCTGGCAACTTCTCATATTCTCTGGCGAAATTTTTATTCACTTCTTCAATTCCTAGTGCCGCAAGGCTAGCGCCTGTGCAATCCCCATCAACAATAAAAGGACCAAAATTTTCTACCTCCATAAGCCACATAGCTTCAGGTAAACCCAATTCTGTTTTCCAGTATACATCAATCACTTTTTTAACTGCCCGACCATACATAGCTGCAATACCATAGCCTACTGTGGTTAAGAAAACTGTTCCCGTTTTTGCAAAAATATCCTCGTATACCCACTTGTCCATGCCGCCTTTTCCAATTATTGCCCGTATACCAAACTGTTCGACATAGTCTGGCACATACTTCCAGTAACGAAAACTAGCCGTTGCTTGAATAGATGAGAGGCGATAAAAACCCGGTTTATCCTCGATCGCTGCTGGGGCAGCATGCATCTGAACGTTACTCTCTGCGGCAAGATCAATGGGAGGTAAATTTTTTTCCTCAAGAATATGCTGATAAACAAGGGCTCTGCCAGTGTGTACTTTCCCATCAAGAAAGACGGTATCACCAATTCGCAATTCTCTAACGCTCTCTTCAGTCAAAGGTATGGAAAGCCTTTTTGTCGCCATTACAATTCTCTATTCAATTCCAGACCTTCGAGAGTAGGCCGAAAACCAAGATGGAGTGGGTTTCGTTTCCATGCGTCCGTCCATATAAACCCGAACTACACCGCGTCTGGCGGCCTGGCACAGTTGATGAACGCCCAGTGGCGTTAATGCACTGTGAGTGTAAGCTATTTCTAGGTGGACATCTGTTGCGTAACCTGCCGAACCCGGATAGCCCATTGCACCCAGACCCAGCGAATTTGCCATTTCAAGAAGCTCATCTTCCAGTTGAGCAACTTCCGGGTCGGGATGACGATCCCCAATCGGGCGCAGTTGCGAAGCTTGTTTAGCAATGCTGAAGGCTTGATCTTTATTGCCACCGACTCCCACTCCTATTATGACAGGAGGGCACGTGAGGCCACGACGCCCAAATTCTGCAATTGCATCCAGAACACCTTTACGAATACCATTAATTCCGTCACCGTCCACCATCATACGGAAGTCACTGCCAAAGGCACCACCCTTGTGTATCACGATAAGTTCAATGTAGTCTGCGTCAGGCTCAAATCGATATTCAATGTTAGGTGCGAACACTCCAATGTTATTGCCTGGATTGTGGCGCGTCAGAGGATGGCACCTATTTGATCGCATGGCCAGATCATTGGTTATGCGTGCTGTGGCTTGTCTGACGGCTCGTTCCAGAGCAATAAACCCACCATTTAAACTTACCTCGTTACCAACCACGGCATACACGCGAGGAACACCAACATCTGCACAAATTGGACGCTGATCCTCCTCAGCAACTTGAAAGTTTTCAACTATAGACCCGAGCACACTTTTGGGTAGTTCTTTTGTCTCATTATTCCGCATCCCCACAAACGCTTTTTTAACGTCATCTGGCAGGGTTGTTGCGGCTAGTCTATGGGCTTCGTAAGCCGCATCCTCAAGCACAATCTCGCTTATACCGTTATTCATTGAGGGCAATAATCCTTTCTATAATTTTTTTCACCTCAAATCTTAAATTGCAAAAATTGATATGGGAAATAGAACGACCGTTGGCTTAGTCGAACTATTTCCCACAGATAAGGTCTATTCAATCCGAAGACCCATTTTATGCAAGGCTTTATCGTAAGCATTATATTGTGCTTCAACGTAGGCTCTTGTATCGGCTGGTGAACGCACATCGACAATGTTCCCAAGCCCTTTAGTCATTTTATTCCACCCTCGATCAGACTTTAGTTTATCAAGTGCACCGGTCAATTTTGCCACAACATCGCTGGGCAAGCCCGGGGGACCGTAGATCGCAGACCAACCCACAACCATTTCAATATTCTGATGACCAACTTCTTTCGCTGTTGGCACATCAGGAATAATTTTTTGTCGATTTGGTGTCGTAACAACCAAGGCTACCAATTGACCAGCATCAAGTTTGCCTGAGACAGCCGACAAGTTTTGGAAAGAAAAGTCGACTTGACCCGAGACAACGGCTGCCGCAGCTTTTCCTCCACCCTTAAAGGGCACATGTATTAGCTTCTCAAAGTCTGCACCCATAGCGTCGGCCATAACTGCTACGCCGGTATGTAAAAGGCTCCCTACACCAGCACTGCTGTATGTCAATTCCGCACCACTTTTAACTTTTTTCTCAAAGTCTGCAAAAGTTTTTATTCCACCTTTTGGATTTACAACAAGCACGAACGGGTTTCTCTCAATCAGACCGAGCATAGTAAAATCATCCCATTTATAGGGTATGGTTTTATTCATTGCCGGCACACCCATCTGGCATCCAACACGGGCTGACAAAAGGGTATAACCATCAGGTTTTGAGTTTCTCACATAGTTCGAACCGACAACACCAGCTGCACCTGTTTTATTTACTACAAGCACTGGTTGCCCGAGAAACTTCGGTGCCGAACCAGCAAAAAGGCGTGCAGATAAATCTGAGGCCCCACCTGGACCATAGGGTGCAACAAGCGTGATTGGTCGATTTGGATATTCGGAGGCTTGGACAGCCAAAGGAAAGGAAACAGCGGCCATTCCAGCCAAATAAACGGCAAGATTAAGTATGATTTTTTTCAATTTTACCTCCCTAGTTTATTGAATAATTTTTCACTCCTCAATAACTACTTTAAATCAGTATTGACATGGCAGCTTTACGTTTTCAATATTTATTTGTTTTTTGGAACGGTAGGTAATGGGCAAGTTGCGTTACAAAATTGCGGGCTACAAGTTGATTTGGCTAGCTGACATTTAGTAATGTATGGCGCTAAGAAAATTATAATAAAGACTTTTTATACTCTGATGATGATTGCCTCATTGAGTATAAAATAATAAATAAAGAGAGGGATTGTGAGCAAACATTTCTATTCAGGATTGATGATGCTTGCAGTCGGTTTGTCGCTGCTTTTCATACTCATTCCATTTGGTATAGACACTCCGAAAAAAGTAAAATACGCGGCTCTCTCACCTATATATTATCCTCAAATTGTATCGCTTATACTATGTATTATCGGAATCGCGATAATGTTTAAAAACCGCCAAATATCAGTCGAAAAAAAGCCTGACGATATCGATACGGCGCATCCAAATTCACGAGGGCGCATCCTAAGCTTTCTTGCCCTTCTCGCAATTTACTCTTTAACGCTGGATTTTTTGGGATTTATTTTGGGTGGTATTGTAGCTCTGATATGTAGTTTATTGCTTGCCGGTGAGCGGCGTCCTCTCATCATTGTATCAATTGCAGTGATGCTGCCACTTTTACTTTTTTTATTTTTCTACAAAGTTGCGCATGTCCCCATGCCGAGTGGGCTTCTTGCTCCGATAATTCGATGGATTTGACGGATGTTTGATGTTCTTCAAGAAGGTTTTCTTCTATTTGCCACCTGGCATAACATTGTGCTTCTGGGACTGGGAGTAACTATTGGCACCTTCGTTGGAGCGGTGCCTGGCATGACAACCCCAATGGCGGTTGCTCTCACTTTACCTTTTACGTTCACACTCCATCCAGTGAGCGGTATATTGCTGTTGCTCGGAGTTTACAAAGGAGGACTGTATGGTGGATCGATAACTGCCATATTAATCAAGGCGCCTGGAACTCCAGCGGCATCATGCACACTTCTTGATGGTTATCCATTAGCTCGGAGAGGCGAGGCAAGGCGTGCTCTTGATATCGCGCTGTACTCATCCTGCATCGCCGATTTTGTTTCAAATGTGGCGCTAATTTTGTGTGCTGGTGCGCTAGCAGCTCTTGCTTTAGCTTTTGGATCGCCTGAAGTTTTCACGCTCATTCTTTTTTCACTTACGATTATTGCGAGTGTATCAGGAGATCAATTGCTAAAAGGTCTTGGCTCTGCAGCTTTTGGATTAATCCTCGCAGTTGTTGGACTAGATCTTGTATACGGAACAAATCGTTTTGTTTTTGGGAAAGTCGAATTGATGAGTGGTTTGAATTTTATACCAGTTTTGATTGGCCTTTTTGCTTTGCCTGAAATCATCTCATTTTTTGGACGGAGTGAATTGGCTCGAAAACATAATCCCCTTGCTGGCGTTGGAGCTACAATCGGAGATTTAAAAAGGACTTTTCCTACAATAGTACGAGGTAGTGTTATCGGCGTTGTCCTCGGTGCGATCCCAGGAATTGGCGGTGCACCAGCCGCGTTTCTGAGCTATTCAGAGGCTCGCCGAACATCAAAAAATTCAAAAAATTTTGGTAAAGGCGAGATTGAGGGAATTGCTGCTGCAGAAAGTGGTAATAACGGCACAGCTGGCGCTACGTTAATCCCTCTGCTCGCGCTTGGAATTCCAGGCGACATCACGACAGCAATTATTCTTGGTGCGTTCATGATTCATGGTCTACGTCCGGGCCCATTGATGTTTCAAGATAACATATCTCTAATTTACGCACTCTTTATCGGCATAATGATGAGTTCGATTTTCCTATTTTTTGTTGGCAAAACGTTTATCCGCCTGATAAGCCGAATCGCCGATATTCCTCATCGCATTTTGTTTCCAATTGTTTTAGTTCTTTGTGTCTTCGGCGCCTATGCGGTCAACAACACCATCTTTGATGTGACGGTTATGTTTGTGATGGGTCTCTTGGGATTTGTGATGTTAAAACTTCAAATTCCAGCAGCGCCATTTTTGATAGCATTTATTCTTGGGCCCATGCTTGAGGATAATTTCAGGCAATCTCTCTTGATGTCCCGGGGAAGCTGGACGATCTTTTTTTCCAGTCCAATTTGCTGGCTTTTTTGGGGACTTACTGTGTTAGCCGTATTTTTTCTGGTAAAACGCAATCTAGTCTCAATTCAACAGTAAACGGTAAAATGTTGGGACTCGGTAAAATGGAAATTGATGAGATGGATTTACCAAAAAAAATAGATATCAAAGCAGCCTGGTATGGAGATGATTTAAGAAAAACTCCAGATTTATGGTCTCATCATCTTAACTCTGCAGAAATAAACGAATTAGAAACGGCGGCAGCGAATTTCCTAAAATCTGGTGAGCAAATTGGTGAAATTACCAAGGAAAATTTTTATTTACCTACATTTGGCAACTTCTTAGCGAAATTGCAGGATGAGCTTAAATACGGACTCGGATTCAAGTTAATCAGAGGTCTTCCCGTCGATCGTTATGATGCACGGTCGTATTCAACAATCTTTTGTGGGATTGGGTCACACCTTGGGCTCGCTCGCTCGCAAAATGCTGCTGGTCATTTGCTTGGGCACGTTAGGGATGTTGGCCTAGATATTAATGATCCGTCTACGCGTGTTTACCAGACCACTGCCCGTCAACATTTTCATACCGACAGTTGCGATGTGGTTGGCCTTTTGTGCTTAAGGGAAGCAAAAGAGGGCGGAAAATCTATGTTGGCTTCTAGTGTGACAGTTTTTAATGAAATGTCGAAAAGATGTCCCAGGTTAGTGAGAGAGTTATTTAAATCCATCGCAAGGGACCGGCGCGGAGAGATTCCAGATGGTCAAGAAGCTTTTTATAATATCCCGGTGTTTAATTGGTTAGATGATTACCTAACTTGTTTCTATCATCGTGAGTATATTGACTCTGCTCAGCGTTATGAAAAGGCACCAAAATTATCGTCTAGGCAAATTGAAGCTCTAAACCTTTTTGATCAAATTGCTAATGAAGAATCTGTTTATTTGGGAATGCAATTCAAACCAGGAGATATGCAATTTGTTTATAATCACAGCTTACTGCATGACCGAACAGAATTTATAGACTGGCCAGATCCTGCAAAACGTCGTCATCTTTTACGTCTTTGGTTAGCTTTGCCTAGTGATAGACCGTTGCCTGAGTCTTTTGCACAGCGCTACGGCTCTATTGAAATTGGAATTCGTGGAGGTATTGAGACCAAAGAGACGGTTCTGCAAGTGCCGCTTGATGCCTAGAGAAAAGGACTAAAATATTATGGCTCAAACAAACTCTCTTTTTTCTTTTGGAGTCATTACGGATACACATATTCGAGCACCAGGCGGAGATCTCTCAACTGTATTTCCCGTGAACACAAAGGCAAATAATAGAGCTCGCTATGCTGTTGATCTATTGAAAAAAGAAGAACATGACTTTGTTATCCATCTTGGAGATGTGGTGCATCCCCTACAAAATATGAATTCTTATTTTCCCGCAGTAAAAGAGGCTCACCAAATTTTAGCACCACTAAAACCGAGATTGAACTTTGTGCCCGGCAACCACGACTTGGGCGACAAACTATCTGAAGTTGCTCCAGCAAAAGCTGCCAATGACACTACGGTATCTGTTTATAAAGAAGCGTTTGGAAAAAATTATTATAGTTTCGAGCACAACGGTATTTTGTTTGTTGTTATGAACTCTTCATTAGTTAATGGAGGCACTGAGGAAGAAAAAAAACAGCGCTCCTGGCTCGAGGGTCTTTTAGCGGAAGAGAGGGGAAAAAGAAAATTTTTGTTTTCCCACTACCCGCCTTTCATCTGTCAAGAATTTGAGTCAGAGCATTATGACAACTATGCTGAACCCGGCAGACATTGGTTGTTAGAGTTGGCAGTTTTTGGGAATGTGGAAGCGATCATATCTGGTCACGTTCACCATTTCTTCCTGAATGAACATAAAGGAGTGAAACTGTATTGCTTGCCGGCAACCAGTTTCACTAGACAAGATTTTTCGGCAATTTTTCGTGGATTACCTTCAAATGAGTTTGGCCGCGATGACACGGGTAAGTTTGGGGTAACTGTTTTTAACATCAAAGAACAGGGCCATGACTTCACCTGGATCCCAACCTATGGAAAAGAAACGATTGATGATAAAAATAATCAGGATGCGAAAGTAAAACCACTTTTCCAAATTCCTAATTTAATTCCGTCTTTGAGGCATGACTGGTGTCAGTCGACAGCGATGCCGGCCAATGGTCCCATGGAAGAGTTTACTCGCAAGGTGACTAGAAATGATTATCCAATTCTTCGACTTAAACAACTTGGTATTAAAAAAGTAAGAGTTCCGCTGGTTGATTTTCTGGACCCCGTTAGTGTAGCACGCATCCGTGTGATTGATGGTTTTGGGATAAGAGCAGTAGTTTTTTTTAGCGGGAATATCAGCAAAAAAGATTTTAATACACTGATGAATATGGGTGAAAGTATTTATGCTATCGAGGTTATAGGCCTTGATATTCCTGTGAATATTCTGAAAATGCTTCGAGATACTGCCCTGCCAGTGTGGTACAGTAAAATTTCTACTTCAGCTAAGAAATCAGACGACACCAAACCCTTTAATATATCGGTTTCAACTGGCTGTATGGCAGATGAGATGAAGGAGGTGTCATCAAACTTCTCAGCAATATCGTCAGAAAACGATCTCCGGCTGGTAGTTCAATGCCCTTGGGAGGGCAATGATACGGTGTTTTCTGTTCAGAAGATTTTGAAGGAATGGGGATATATTGAAAATAAGGGGGTGAAACTAGCTATCAATGTCAGATTAGCCCCGAGTAATCCGGCCGAAGAGAATGCTGATTCAATTGCGATGGCCCAAACAATAAAAGGTGTTCAGTCTATTGCTGAGAATAACCCCGAGGTTGAGTTTATTCTGGATACATTTGAAGCTTTTGACAGAGGTTATCATCCAAGGCTTGGCCTAGTTGACACACGATCTAATATAAGTGATTGGTACCCTCACCAATAGGTATCCTGGTGCCTTCAGATATCTCGTCCGTTCATTCGCTTGTTTTTGGTTGTAGGCGGGAGACTATGTCTTCAGCAAGCGTCGCCGCAAGGCGAGCAATCTTTGCACTATCCCCCAAATAATTTGAGGGGTCTAATGCCGT
>MDSW01189578.1_pt1 | contig 10169 bp, 13 predicted proteins | sample 811171 | NCBI WGS metagenome assembly MDSW01 (sample SAMN05326641, study PRJNA326480) | marine metagenome | isolation source: seawater | place: Atlantic Ocean: North West | collected 2012 | reverse complement strand
CAAGGGCGGGTTGACGTTGACGAAGTCCTGGCCCGTCCACGGACGGGGGACGACCCAGTAAACCCAAAGCACTACACGCGGTTCCCAGTGGAGCCGATAGAGATTCTAGAATGCCTGCCTTACAACAGGGCCAGCGCGGCAAAGTATATTATTCGATGTGAAGCTAAAGGTGATAACAAGGATGCTATCACTGACCTGAAGAAAGCTATCTGGTTTATTCAAAGGGAGTTGAAACGAATTGAAAACAATACTGCTAACAGTCAAGGGACATCCTAGGCCGCAGCCACGCCATCAGGTATCCCGAACGGGCCGGGCGTTCATCCCTGCCAAACATTGGATTCACACATGGAAGGACCAGATCAGGGCCGTAACCTGTGGCAACATGATCCCGTCCGAAGACCTGTGCGAAGTGGACCTGAAGTTTCACATCCCTATTCCAAAGACACGCCGTAAGGTTGACGGCAGTCCTACTGTGAAGCTGACACCCACCTGCCGCTATGATGTGGACAACCTAGCCAAAGCGGTACTAGATTGTCTTCAGGGTGAGGACTGCATCCTGGTTGATGACCGCCAAGTGGTGAAGCTGACTGTTTCAAAGGCGTGGACGGAGGACGAAGTGGGAGGGTGCGAAATCCGCATAAGATTCCTTTGAGCAGACAGCCGTACCAATGGACCACCGCCCAGATCAAAAGAGTCGAACGCCTGTGGTACGATAACGTAGCGAAGCGGGTTATAGCTGAAGACGTGGGGGTGTCCTTCACAGTATTACAACATCACTTAGAGTGTGGGGAGTTGTGTCATCTGCCAAAGCGTCGCAAAGGTACAGGGCCAAAGAAATCAGGGCGGGACTGTGAAGAAACAGGAATGCTTTTTGGTGTAGCTGATTGGAAAGAACGGGCCGAAGCGGTACGTCTTAGCTGGGGGGCGGCTGAGAACTATAAGCGAAGGCATGGCCACACGAAATAAAGTTGTACGGTATTGGCTCATTCCATAGGGTATTCAGTACCATGTCCTGCCCGATCCCACAACCGCTGAGCATCACCTTAGCCAACGGCACCAACGCCGAACGGTTTGGGGTAGTTTCTAACAGCACCCCCGATGATTGCCTCCCGTTTGACTTGACCCGCCACACCGTTACCACCAAAGCCACCAACGCGGCTGGCACTTTTGTTGTGGGGTTTGAAACCGAAGTACTAACGCCCGCCAACAAGGGCCAGTTCAAAGTGCATTTCAATCTGGCTGACGAGCCAATGCAGATGGGAACCTACAGGCTGGAAGTTACTGTGCGGAATGCAGAAGGCAATCCGGTCAAGACTTTGCCGGGAACATTAACAATACAGAGAATGCCCTTATGAGTAGCTGCAATCCATGTGACGATAACATCAGTATAATCCTGGATACAGGAAGCCAGGGCCCACAAGGCCCGATTGGCCCGATTGCTGACGTATTCAATTACGAATTTGTTTTGCTTGCTGGCGATACGATTATTAGCGGCACAGATAACAGCGGTAAAGATTTCACCTACAATCCAAACAGCCTACAGGTACACATTAACGGCGTCCTTCTCAGCAAGACGGACTACACCGCAACAGATGGCACTAGCATTGTTCTGAATGAAGCTGCCGCCAACAACAATGATCTGGCCCAGATCAGCACACAGGTCAAGCCAGAAGGCAGTGAGGACATCCCATCAGAGATTGACCGTCTAGACGGTGAGTTGTCCGACCTTGACGCCAGGGTGACAACGAACGAAGGCAATATACAGGCAAACGCTGACGCCATTGAGGCGATGCAGGAGACGGCCCAGAGTTTTACAACACGTGATGTCAAGGTGTCTGGCGTCTCTCCGACTAGAGAACGCGGCGACGACCTAGAGACACAGCAGGATATCAATTATTTATTTGATGCTGACATCCTTGCCAACACAGCCCGCCTTGACGCTTTGGAAACCAAAGAACCAGACGTGAAGCCTGATGATTTAGATGAACTGAGGCAGGACGTAGACCAAAACACAAGTGACATCGGCGACAACGCCAAAGCAATCAATGATCTTGCAGACGTTGTCGAAATCAATGTCACTGAGATAAACAAGCTGGGACAGCAGATTGACAAGTTGCCACCTGCGTACGATGACAGTGAGTTACAGCAAGACGTCAACGACATCAGTTTACAGGTAGGCAAGAACACTGTTGAGATTGGCAAGCATGACAAACGCATCACAGACTTAGAGAAAACGCCTGACATTGGTGATGTTGAGGATGCTGTTGAGGCATTAGATGGACGTGTTGAGGCTAATGAATCCGCAATCGTTGATTTGAAAGCAACGGACGCAAAGCACACAGATCAGATAGGCGACCTAGAAATATCGGTTGGCCGCCTGGAAGCCATTGACCTGCCAGATAACTACGCTGTTGTGGATGATGACAACGAATTCAAAACGCCGCAGACTATCAAGGATGGCGTCAAGCTGACGGGTTCAGACGCATTCATTGAATGCGATAAAGGGACTCCCTTGCAGGTCAAGAACGGAAACTTTTCTAACAGCGTTGTTGATATCGTCCGAAGTAATGGTGATGTGGCAATCAGCCTGGAAGCATCCGGCCACATTCGCGGCGTGAAGACAGACGCAACAGACAAAACCAGTGCCGTCAATGTGGAATTTGTGCAGGACTTAGTGGGTGACAATGACCATACTCATGACACCTACGCGACTAAGGTTGAGCTAAAGACCGAAGAACAGGCAAGAATTCTTGGCGATGAGCAGCTTGAAAAAGAATTGCAAGATGCTATTAAAACGCAGAAGTATGACGACACTTCCATTAACAACAAGGTGGACAAAGAGACGGAAGCCCGTAAGTCTGCTGACGCCAGCCTTGATCATAAGATAGGGCTTGAGGAGAAATACAGGAAAGAGTCAGACGCTAACCTACAGGATCAAATTGACGCTCTAGAGATACCAGCAGTAGACCCTGAACTCTACGCGACTATTGAATATGTCGATGCGGCCATAGGGGCTATTGAGTTCCCTGAGCTTCCCGAAGGTTTGGCGACGGAGGCGTATGTCGATGAAGCCATTGCTGCTATTCCAGAAGTTAGCCTTGACGGCTACGCTACAGAAGAATTTGTAACCAATGCTATTGATGCCATTGAATTTCCTGTAGGCACCATCCTGTCTGACGATGCTCCTGAAGATGCCACTGACGGAGCCTACTGGTTCGATACCAATCGCCTGGAACTCTTCATCTACTACCAAGATGCTTGGATCACAACGACGCCACTTGGGGCGCGTATTGACGAAGGCGAAGCCATCCAGCGGGCGATCATTGAGCAAGTCAACGATTCGGTGGACAAGCAGGACAACCTTGTTCAGACCGTCAATGATCGTGCAAGGGTGCAGGACGCTCTTGTCGTCTCTACAAAGCTGCTTAGTGATAAGGTAGACGCCCTAGAGGGTTCAACGCTAGATGCAAAATATAAAGCGGACCCAAGAGACAACCCGCAGACGGGCGCCTTTGTTCTTCAGGATGCCGAAGGCAATAAGGTACTGAAGTTTTCCGCTGCGGAAAAGATTGAACTGTCCAAGACAGACTTTACGAACAAGGTAGTTGATATTTCAAAGGTCATGAACGGCGATATTATTCGGCTGGTTCTGTCCGCTTCAAATTATGGCAATTTTACCATCGCGTCCGTTGAAACAGGTGATGAGACATTTACGCTTGGGCTGACGTTCGGTTCTGCTGGTTCCGAAGAGATTGTCTTTGACGGCATGGTGTACGACTTCACGCACGCCACACCGTTTGATCCCGGTGCGGCTGCCACGATTGACTATGTGGACGCCCAGGTTGAAACCAAACTTTCAAAGAGTGGCGACACCATGTCAGGCGTCCTGAACATGGGCGACAACTACATTGCCAACCTCAAAGACCCTGGCAGTGGGACAGATGCAGTTAATAGAAATTATGTGACAGGTGGTTTTCTCAGCAAAAGCGGAGAACAAATCCTTACGTCTAGTGCGTGGAAGATTCGCGCACCAACAACAGACCCAGACGACAACGGCAAACTTTCTTTTATTGACATCAAAGAAAACGAACTGCACCTTTATCACGTCGCCGATCCGACAGACGCACGGCACGGTGTGCCAAAAGTTTACCTTGAAGAAAACTATGCAGGTAAAGGCACCGCAAACACATTCAGAGAAACCCAGACGTTTCAGAAGTCATCGTACTTTCAGAACGGAGTCATTTTCAACGGACGCAATGGTGCCACGGCGATTGAGGTGCGCGGTGAGAACGAAACGCTTTCAGATATCTGGTGCAAGGTTCGTGGCACAAATCGACTCAGCTTTATTTGTTACCCTGGACAAGATAACGTCGGATACAAACGTGTCATTCAGATGAACTGGAATGACGAAAAAGACAATCCAGAACTAAAACTATCATATGTGGCTGATCCTAACGCGAACGGAGACGCGGCGAACAAGCGTTATGTAGATCAAGAGATCGCAAAGGTAGCAGGCGGTTCAGGTGCCACTGCCAACTCAGGAACTACCACGCCTAGCCTTGCAACTGGCGAAATGTTTTTCAACACATCATCGAAAATCCTCTTTATAGGGGATGGCTCATGATAGAAGCACCTACCGCAACACGCGAAGAGATAAATCCCGCACACCCGCTCAACGTGAGCCAGCACAGAGAGGTCCCGCAGATCATCTGGGCGAATTGCGGTGCGCCGAGAAACATTGATGGCTTCACATGTGATGGCGGACCGTCTTCGTACAGGGAGTTTAAGAGAACAGAAACGGCGCAGGTCCACGAAGAGAACGCAAACTGGTGGCGACCCACACTCAATTACCAGGACGTCTTTGAGGCTTACATCAATTCAGGAAAGGAATACTACTATTGCGTTGACGCACCTTTTGGATACACAAGAAGCTGGCCTTGGTTTACCGGCTTCTCATTTGAATTGTACAACCGGAACAATGGCGTCAACACACACATCTACCTTCGAAGGATCGCCACAAAATGGTTACACCCTGACGGCACCATGTTTCGATGCGCTGAGTACTATGACGGTTCGTCTGGCTACTCTGCCAAAAACGAAAAGTACATGGTTCATAAAGATTGGCTGTACGAAACAGAATCGATACCCCAGTTGCAGTTACAGAGGGACGGGTATGTGCTTGCTGGGTTTGTGTTTGAGTACCGATGCAAGTCCGGGGGGGGCTCTGGCGTGACGCAGTGCCAGATGTGGAACATGCGTTTTTATACTGTTGTTGATGACATGCCTGATAACACACGCGTCGTCCTTCCTGCAATGAGAGAGTTCGATAACACAATACATCCTGTTGGATATGGGGATCAGATATGAGCGTGCAACTTCCAAAAAAACCATGGGTCAAGGGCGACAGCTTCAAAGTAGAAGAGACAGGTCTCACATACGTCTGGAGTGGTGAGGCGTGGCTTTCTGACGGTGCTGAATTGCCTGATGATCTGGCTACTGAATCGTATGTGGCTGCGAACTACCTTGGGAACCAAGGCAAACAGGATGTATCCATGGCGTGGCTGATCAAAGATGACGTCACCACATACCTTTCAATGGAACCCGGAAATAAGTTTGGCGTATACAACCTGATTAATCCGCAGACGTCAGGCCAAGCGGTCCCTCTTGGCTATTTCGAAGAGAATGTTTTTTCAAATATGACAAAGACGATACACCTTCGCCAACCGATGGACGCAGTGAAAATCAATTGCAGTGATTCGTCTATGTACGCGCCGCAGGAAGCCGAAAAGAACCTGCTCAAGGGGAACTACAAAAGCAACGGCGGATCATCCAGCGTGTGGTCTTTTGGTTTCAATCAGTTGAAAGAGTACTGGCTTTACGCATGGGACATGGGCAACTCCAACTGCGGCATGACTTGGATCATCAAAGGCAACAAGAAGTTCACGATTGACACCAACGGCGCCAAGATGGCCTCCGCCTACATCATGAAACCGCACGACATGAGCGGTGTCAATGAAGAGGATTACGAAAAGGCCAGCATGGCAGCAGTAGAGATTGACATCGGCCACCGCCTTAGAGAACTAAAGAGCATACTAGTTGAACTAAAGACATCGCTTTTGGTGAGAGATTCAGACGTTAGAGAGTCCGTTCTGAAAGCGCTAGAAAACGTGGAGAACATATGAGCAGATCACGCGATACAGCCGACGTGTTTGTCGAACAGGATCAACTGGCACGCACCTACGAAGGCCCAAACGATCCGCACATGACAGCGGACAAGGAACGTCTTGGCGATACATGGATTACGCCCGCCACAGATGATGCGGACGTTAAAGCTCTAGCCAATAAGATTTCAGACGGCGAACAGGCAGAGCCAAAAAGACTGCCTGCTAAAAAGAAACGATCACTAAGTAAATACACCCGTTACCACCATAAAAAGGAATACTAAAAATGGCAGACGTTCAGGATGTACTAATCTGGTCAGGTTCAGAATGGCTTTCTTTAGAAGGCCCACAAGGACAAGCAGGCCAATCGGCTACCGTTGATGTAGGTACTACCACTACGGGTGCCGCTGGCTCAGATGCAAAAGTCGAAAATGTTGGCTCTACAGCAGAAGCAATTTTCAACTTTACCATACCAACGGGTTCGGAAGGCCCGGCAGGCGAAGCAGGTACGCAACAGGTTGGTACTGTTGAAACCAACCAACTAAGCCCTGGTTCTGACAACACCGTTGTCATTAACAATGGTGGAAGCGCTACGGCTGCCGTTTGGAATTATACTTTTGGGCTTGCAGCAGGCGCCAAAGGTGAGGACGGTGAAGACGGCAAGGACGGCACTGGCGTCAACATCTTAGGTGAGAAGGACGAAGAGGCCGATCTTCCAACCGATGGCACCCAGAAGCCTGGCGATGCTTGGCTGATTGATGGAGACCTTTGGGTTTGGGATGCTGATAACGGCCAGTGGGTTGACGTTGGATCTATTCAAGGTCCACCTGGCCAAGACGGCGAAGACGGCCAGCCCGGTAACGCTGCAACCGTATCAGCAACGGCATCTGCCAATCAGGTTGCATGCGATCAGCCAGCTACGGCAGTTGTTACCAACAACGGTGATGCAAATGCGGCTCAGTTTGCATTTACCTTTAATTTGCCTCAAGGCTGCGATGGTGAAAAAGGCGAAGACGGCACGCCGGGCCAAAACAACGAGGTGTACGTACAAAGCGGCACGCCAACGGCAAAGGCTCCCGGTGCTTTGTGGCTTGCAACTACTTAAGAAAGGGCCAACATGGCTGACGATATAACTGACGTTTATATAGCAACCGAAGCCGGTGATGCTGGTTGGCAAAGCCTGTCCGCCCTTGCGGCGGAGAAGGTGGAGGCTGAACTGCCCATCAGTTCCGCCGACGACACCGTCACACTAGCCTCCCCTACTGAGAACAAGTTCACCATTTCCACTAATGGCGTTCAGCGTGTTGAGTCGCAACCGCGATTCCCGTTGCGTGTATTGAATCAAGACGGCAGTTTCCTTGACGCAAGCCGCCAAACAACTGCCGGACTTTCGGCCGTTCATAACGTAACGGGAACAAGTATTACCCGCTGCTCTGCTTTCGATGGAACATTAAATTTTAAAGGCACGGCAACTGACCTTCCGGTCTATAACGCTAGAAACGTCAACTTCTTAGCTGGTGCCAGCGTCACAGGTGTTTATTGTGGATTCAAAGTAGACAACCTGTCGAATGAAGGCGCAGTAACTGCGGGTTACTACTCTGAAGTAGATTCTTCAGTAGGAGAGGAACGATATCAGTTCTATGGGAAAGGCAACGCACCGTCCTACTTTGGTGGCGAAGTCATAGTGCCTAAGCTTGTCGGCCACGCATATACAACTGACGCTTCTATAGAGTTTGGTGCGGAACTCCGCACAACCAATCACACGCCCACCCAGCCAAACAGTATTGCTACCAAGGCATACACAGACACAAAAGCAGAACTATGGACAGGTACACAGGCTGAGTACGACGCTATCGGAACTTACAACAATCAAACCCTTTATTGCATAACGGACTGATGCCACTTATTTCAGATGCAACAAAAATCCTGGTTGGCGGCACAGAACTCAGCAAGGTTTATGCTGGCAGTGCATTGGTGTGGGAACGTGAGTTGCCATCTACTGAGCAGGTAATAATTGGGAATTATGTGTATGCTGTTTGGCCTTATGAATTTAAAGACTGCGTTTCCGTCAACTCAGATTGGTGGTTCCGTGTTGGATATGATACAGACGGCTCTGGTTCTGTTAATACTTGGCAACCCTGGTACACGCCAGGAGACACTCCTGGCTGGTGGTTTTATTCTTTGCAGCATAAAAAGATGTGCATGTGTAGCACTTACTCAAGCTTAACGGATACGATAGTCAATATGATGTGGTATCAAGTGCATGACCGCCGCACTAACAAAACGATACTAACGATAAAGTGTGACCGTAATGCACCGCAATACCCGATGCCTTCTGACGTACTAGATTGCAGCGGTCCGTTGCCGATTGAATCGCAGATACAAACTCAGCTACCTACAGACCCCGTATTACGTCGCACGTTTGTTGCTTGGCCTAACACAGACTCAATCACATCCTGTGGCGATATTCAGTGGCAGCAGTATTATACTTCTTTTGGCCTTTCAGAGTCGCCGGCCGGATCGACAGTACCGCGATCTTGGTCGCCATTTAGAACATTAGATCAGACAAATTTTCACATGGTGTGGCCGACCTACAACGCGGTTCTTTGGTCTCCTGATGACGCCAATAGTAGTTCAACAGGCGACGTCCTAAGACGGCTGTGGTTCAAGGTAAACTACCCGATCATGACGAATGATTTTATACCGCCCACCCGATTAGAACAAACACCTCCGTTTTACAACTACCCATCGGGTGACGGAATACTTTGTTGAAAAAAGGGAAAAAATGGAAAAAGTTATACGAACATTCCCAGCCTCAATGTCCACCGAAACCGTTTCGGTCCAGATTAACGGTGAAACGACCGACCAGATTCAGAAGGTTGTTATTTCAAATTCTGAATCGGGCGAAATCGTGAGCAGCCAAACCATCAGAAACACAGTGCCAACAAGTGAAGCGTGGGCCATCATACAAGAGGCTTCTGGGAAGTAGGCCATGCCTTACGATGTGCCGCAATTCAAGCCGCTGAGAACAAAGAAGCGGCGACCGCCTGGGCAGGGTAGCCACTACCGCACAAAAGGCTGGTCACAGATACGCGCACGCATTATTCAACGCGATCATAGCACATGCCAGATGTGCGGTAAGATATGCGTCGGAAGGGATATCCAGATTGACCACAAAATAGCAAGGGCTAACGGTGGAACGGACGCAGACGCCAACCTATGGCTCCTGTGTGCATCCTGTCACGGCAAGAAGGGACGCAAGGAAGGGTTAGGTTTCTAATGACACGCGCCGCAGCTTTCTCAATGGAGTTCGACAGCAAAGACTTTGAACGCCAATGCTTGCAGTTGGCCAAGGGTTACGGCAGGCTCCCAAAGCACTTGCAGAACAAGCACATCAGAGCCGCCATGCGTCGCTTCATGACACAGAAGGGCGGCAACCTCGTCAAGCGGTTCGCTAACGGACTGCCTAAGAGTAACTCAGAGGCTAGCGTGTACGGTAGACGCAAGTCACCACCTGGACAGCTTCAGAAGTCTGTAGGTATCAAGACATACATTGAACGTCGCAAGCGTCTTGGCGGTCCTGGCTGGGTTGTCAAGGTGGGGCCAATGACAGACAAGGCCAGCAGCAAGAAGAAGAACAAGCGTGTTGGCTGGTATGCTATCATGGTAAACGATGGCACCAAGCAACGAACACGCGGACCAGATAAGAACATGGGAACCATAGCCCGCAAGGCAGCCAGTATCTTTGGACTCACCCGCAATCTTGGAGCAATCAAGGCTCAGGCGTTCTTCCCTGCTATACTGTCCTCAATGCGTGCCGTAGGCAGCAAGCCATTGCAAGGCTACATGCTTGGAGCATTACAGAAAGCCGAGAAGGAACTACCAAAGTATCTGGCCAAGAAGAAGCACTGGAAAACATATTGACCACGCACTGCACACAAATTAGGCAGCGACCTGCCTAAAAGGGTAGCGGGTGGTCTACCCCTCGCAAGGGGTGTGCTTGTAAAT
>MDSW01164976.1_pt1 | contig 10169 bp, 6 predicted proteins | sample 811171 | NCBI WGS metagenome assembly MDSW01 (sample SAMN05326641, study PRJNA326480) | marine metagenome | isolation source: seawater | place: Atlantic Ocean: North West | collected 2012 | reverse complement strand
TGTGATTAATCAAATGGGCTATGCAGGCTATTTTTTAATTGTTGCCGATTTTATCAATTGGGCAAAAAAAAATAATATACCTGTGGGGCCAGGAAGAGGTTCGGGTGCTGGTTCAGTTGTGGCATATAGTTTAGGAATTACAGACCTTGATCCATTAGAATACAATCTTCTTTTTGAGAGATTTTTAAATCCAGATCGAGTTTCTATGCCTGATTTCGATATAGATTTTTGTATGGAAGGCAGAGATAAAGTTATTGATTATGTAAAAGAAAAATATGGTTTTGCTTCTGTTTCTCAAATAGCAACATTTGGAACAATGGCTGCAAGAGCGGCTATTGGTGATGTTGGAAGGGTACTTCAACTTCCATTTAATTTTGTCCAAGAAATTGCAAAAATGATACCAAATGAATTAGGAATTACTTTAAAAACTGCTATAGAACAAGAGTCAAGAATTAAGGAAAGAATATCAAAAGAAGAAGAGGTAAAAGAATTATTTGATTTAGCTATGAGGCTTGAGGGATTGGTAAGAAACGTTAGTATGCATGCAGGAGGTGTTTTAATTGCTCCCTCAAAGATATCAGCCTTTTCTCCTATTTATTGTCAGTCAGATGGAGATGGTTTAATAAGTCAATTTGATAAAGATGATGTTGAATCTGTTGGCTTGGTAAAATTTGATTTTTTAGGATTAAGAACTCTAACTATAATAGATATGGCTTTAAAGAATGCAAATGAAATTCTTACTCAAAATAAGCTTCCTGAAATTGATTTAGATCAAATTCCTATTCGAGATAAAGCAACTTTTGAGCTTCTCAAACAAGCAAATACCACAGCTGTATTTCAATTAGAATCAAGTGGAATGAAAGATATGTTAAAACAAGCAAAGCCAGATTGCTTTGAAGATATTGTTGCATTAGTAGCATTATATAGGCCTGGACCGATGGATTTAATACCAGAATTTTGCCGAAGAAAACTTGGGGAACAAAAAGTAACATATCCCCATCCAGCAACTGAATCTATTTTAAAAGAAACGTATGGTATTGCTGTTTATCAAGAACAAGTAATGCAAATCGCTCAATCTGTAGCAGGTTACAGCCTTGGAAGTGCAGATCTTTTAAGGAGAGCTATGGGTAAAAAGAAAAAAGAAGAAATGGATGCTCAGAGAGCAGATTTTATAAAAGGGGCCACTAAAAATAATTTAAATGAAAGGCAAGCTAATGCACTTTTCGATTTACTGGAAAAATTTGCTGGTTATGGATTTAATAAATCTCATGCAGCAGCCTATGCAAAAATAGCTTATCAGACGGCTTATTTGAAAGTTCATCATCCATCATCTTTTATAGCTGCATCAATGTCAGCAGATATGAATAATACAGATAATATTCATCTTTTATTTGATGATTGTAAAATTAATAGCATTGAATTATTACCTCCAGATATTAACCGAAGCTTATATAAGTTTATACCAGTTAATAAAAATCAAATTCTTTATGGGCTTGGTGCGATAAAGGGAACCGGTGATTCTTCGATTGATTTGATTATTGATGAGAGAAAAAATAATGGCCCTTTTCAATCACTTTTTGACTTTACGTCGAGACTTGATCTGAGAAAAGTTAATAGAAGAGTAATTGAATCTCTAGTGCGCTCAGGAGCATTTGATAAAATCGAGTCTAATAGAGCATCCTTATTGGCTAGTGTAAATTTGGCAATTAATATGGCAGATCAAATTCAAAAAGAAGCCGGTCAAAAAGGATTATTTGGCGAGTCTGATATTGAAGCTATTGAATTAGTTACAATGCCCCCGTGGGAAGAAAAGCATCAATTATTGGAAGAAAAAACAGCTTTAGGGTTTTATTTTAGCGGGCATCTTTTTTCATACTATAAAAAAATAATCAGAAGTTTTATTTCAATCAAATTAATTGATTTAAAACCACGCCAAGAAAGTTATTTAATTGCTGGTATTGTTTCATCCGTAAAATACCGAACAAATGCTAGAGGTAAAATTGCAATTATTACAATTGATGATGGCGAGGGAAGTATTGATGCAGTTTTAGGAAATAATTTATTAGCAGAGTCATATAATTTGATAAAAGAAGACGAATTAATTATTATCGAGGGACGAGTAAGTCACGATGATTTTACTGGCGGTAATCGATTAAGCGCAATTAAGATTTATGATTTAATGACTTTTCAGGGCTTAAAAGCAAATTTATTAAAAATTTCTTTGAATGGACAAGCAGATGCTTCAAAACTAAAACAATTGCTTAAACCATATTGTGACCTAAATACTAATCATAAAAAATGTAAAGTTAAAGTTGAATATGAGAATACAAATGGGCGAGTAGAATTAATATTGGGTTCACAATGGGAAGTTTCTCTTCATGAAGATTTAATAATGGGGCTTACTGAATCCTTTCATGATGATAATGTAAAAATACTCTATAATTAACACCTTAATGCAACCCAAAAAAATATGAAGTCTACTTATTTAGAATTTGAGAAGCCTATAGAAAGTTTGGAAGCTAAAATTACTAGCCTTAAAAAAGCAAATGAAGAGCATCCAACTTTAGATATAAAAAAAGAACTTGAGCAATTAGAAAAAAAATCTATCCAATCCTTGCACGATATTTATGATAATTTAACTCCGTGGCAAATTTCACAAGTTGCACGACACCCTCAAAGACCTTACACATTAGATTATATTTCTAATATGTTCACTGATTTTCATGAACTTCATGGAGACCGTTCTTATTCTGATGACCCGGCAATAATTGGAGGCCTAGCTACATTTGAAGGTCAATCAATTATGGTAATTGGTCATCAAAAGGGAAGGGATACAAAAGATAGACAATTTAGAAATTTTGGTATGCCTCGACCTGAAGGTTATCGAAAAGCCTTAAGGCTTTTTAAGTTAGCCGAAAAGTTTTCTATTCCAATAGTTACTTTTATTGATACTCCTGGAGCTTATCCAGGTATTGGTGCTGAAGAAAGAGGTCAATCTGAAGCAATTGCTAAAAATTTGTATGTTATGTCTGAATTAAAAACACCAATTATAGGTATTGTTATTGGTGAAGGTGGCTCTGGAGGTGCATTAGCATTAGGCGTAGTTGATTCATTGTTAATGATGCAATTTGCTACTTATTCAGTTATTTCACCTGAGGGATGTGCTTCTATTCTGTGGAAAAAAGCTGAAATGGCTGAAGTTGCTGCTGAGAATCTAGGAATTACTGCAGATGTTTTAAAAAGACTAGGGCTAACCGATTACATTATTCCAGAGCCACTTGGAGGAGCGCATAGAAATTTAAAAGAAGCGATAAAAAATGTAGAATCTGTCTTAAAAAAAGAATTGATGAAGTTTAGAAATGAGTCAATCGACTCTTTACTTGAAAATAGGTATCTTCGACTTATGAATTTTGGCCTCACTAAGAAGATTGAAAAATAAATCTGACGTTATACTTTCTGAAGTTATTAGTTCGTTTAATGACTTTTTTAAAGATCAAAAAAAAACAGTGGGCGTAACTGTTGGATTAAGTGGAGGCGTTGATTCTATGGTTCTTCTTAATGTTCTATTTCAACTTAAAACAAAATTAAATTTGAAATTAAATGCAATCCATATTCATCATGGGTTAAGCAAAAATGCAGATCATTGGTGTGAAGTGTGTTTAGATGAATGTAAAAAGCTTGGTATAGATTTCTCGCAAAAAAATATTAATATTGATAATTCAGAGGGAATTGGTATTGAAGCAGCAGCTAGGAAGGCAAGATATCAAATGTTACATCAACTATCTGATGAGTTTCTTGCTACAGCGCACCATCAAAATGACCAAGCAGAAACTTTAATGTTGCAATTATTAAGAGGAAGCGGCTTAAAAGGCTTAGCTTCAATGCCTCTATTTGATAAGGAGAGACGTCTTTGGAGACCTTTTCTGAAAATATCAAGAGACGCAATTGAGGAATACGCAAAAAATAATAATGTAAGGTTTGTTGAAGATGAATCAAACCAAAATACTGAGTTCGATAGAAATTTTTTAAGATTAGAAATTTTTCCTAGATTAATTAAGCGCTTCCCACAAACGATTAAATCTCTTGGAAGGTCTGCAGACCTTGTTGCTGAAGGACTTAATTTAAATAAAGCTATTGCAAATGAGGATGCTAAGAATTATTTTTCAGAAGATTTTATTAAATTAAATACTAAAATTTTTAGAACCTTTCCTAGAGATAGAGTTGTTAATTTAATTCGGTGGTGGTTAGAAAAAAATCAACAAAAAATGCCCAGTCAAAAAATCATGGATCAAATTTATAATCAAATCATTTCAGCAAAAAAAGATGCACAAATTAATATACACATTTCATCTAAAATGTCAGTTAGAGCATATAAAGATTTTTTATGGTTGGTTAAGATAAAAAAAGAAAAAAATAGCTTTGATTTAATTTGGAAGGGTGAGGAAATATTTGAGCTGCCTGGGTCTGGAAAGCTATTATTCAAGCCATGTTTGGGTAAAGGAATTTCTTTAGATAAAGTCGGATCTTCAGTTTTAAGAATTCAAAATAGAAAAGGTGGTGAGCGATTTAAACCAAAAAGAAATCAGCCAACTAGAACTTTAAAATATTTATTACAAAAAATTAACATGCCACCATGGGAAAGAGAACTTTTGCCAGTAATTTATTCTGAAGATATGTTGGTTGCAGTTCCTAATTTTGGAGTGCATCATGAGTTTGTTGTTGACGAAGATAAAATAGGCTTAACTATAGAATGGATAAATTATGAGTCTGAAATTTAGATTACTCACTTATATTAATTTACTCCTTTTGGTTGCAGTTACTATTGGAATTTCAGTAATAATTGCATCTGCACAAAAGAATGTAAGACAAGAGATTTTATCAACTTTATCGCTTGCAACTTTTGCAATTGAAAATGGAATAAAAAAGAACCCTGAAATTTATTTATTTCAAAATGAGGAGGATACAATAGGATTAGCAAACTTGAATGAATTACGTCACTTAAGGATACAATTTTTCGATAGCAGTGATCAGCTAAGAGACCAAACAAGTTCAGATTTGTCGACGATTAGCCTGCCACCTTCTTGGTTTATTGACATTATTGAAAAATTTTCAACGGTAATCCCTGAAAAAAAAATTAATATCAAGATAAGAGGTAAAAACTCAGGTTATATCTTAATTTATCCAGAACCGTTATATGAATATTCTGAAATATGGCAACAAATTATTAATGGTTTTTTTGTAATTTTACTTTTTTTTGGACTTGTAAATATCATGATATTTGTTTTTTTCTACCACACATTAAAACCAATAAATTTAATTATCGAAGGATTCCGAAAATTAGAAGATGAGAATTATAAAGCAAGAATAAATAAAATAAATATTTTAGAACTAAATATTATTGGTCAAAATTTTAATAAGATGGTTAAAAAGTTAAGGGAAAGTAACAATAAGATTCATAAATTAAGCCAAGATTTAATTAATATCCAAGAGCAAGAGAAGAAGGAATTAGCAATAAATATACATGATGAATTAGGACAATCAATTACTGCTATTCAAGCTGAAGCTGCTTCTATTAAAAAAAATAAAAATGAAGAATCTCGAATTCAAGCACTAGATAGTATTATTAAAATTTCAAAAAGCATGATGTTGTCAACTCGAAATATAATAAAAAAATTAAGTTTGGGTATTCTTGATGAGATGGGGTTTGAAATTGCCATTAATGATATGGTAGAGACTTGGTCAAAAAGATATCCAAAGGTAGTAATTAATTATTCTTTTGATAAAAATATAAATACATTAATTTCACCATCATTTGAGGGGCGTATTTATCGAATTATTCAAGAAGCACTTACAAACATCAGCAAGCATTCTGAGCCAAAAAAAGTTAATATCAATTTAGAATTAGATAGTAAGCAGAAAGAGCTTGAAATTAAAATTTTTAATGATGGAATTATCCAAAATTCAAATGCAAAAAATGGTGTTGGATTGTTAGGAATGATGGAGCGAGTAAAACAAATGAAAGGCATAATTAATTTTAAGAAAAAAAATTATTTTGAAATCCATATAGTTTTGAAGCTTAACCCATGATTAATTTAGTTATTGTTGATGACCATGATATTGTTCGAGCTGGTCTTAAAAGATTACTTGAGAATCAAGAAAATATTGAAGTAGTGGGTGATTTTGGTACTGGCGAAATTGCTTACGAGTTTATAAGAAAAAATAATGTTGATGTGGTAATCATGGATCTTTCCATGCCTGGAAAAGGAGGTATTGAATCTACTAGGCAAATAAAAAAACAATTTCCAAAAATAAATATTTTAATTTTATCAATGCATGATAATCCAACTATGGCAAAAAAAGTTATGGATGCGGGTGCGACGGGGTATATCCTTAAGAATGATATTGCAGATGATTTAATTAATGCTATTTACTGTGTAAATAAGTCCGAAATTATTTTTTCAAGAACTATTGAAAAATCTTTGGAATCTTCAAATGAAAGTATTTTAAATAAATTAAATGATAAAGAATTGGAAATATTGTCAGCATTAGCAAAAGGTAATGACCTTAAAAATATTGCTAATGATATTAATATTAGCTATAAAACTGCTGCAAATTACCAAACTTCAATAAAACAAAAATTGAAATTAAAAACATCAATGGATTTGTATCGGATTGCCAAAGATAATGGTTTAGTTGAATAGTTGTAAAAAAACAACATTACTAAAAAATATCGGTCAGAATGTTGTATTTAGGAATAATTCCCGAAAAAAAAAATAATTTGTAAAGTAAAATTATGCCAACGAAAACATAATTTTAGGAAACTATCAATTGAAATTTATAACAAAAATTCTTGCTTTATTACTTGTATCAAATTTACTTTTTGCGGATGACACAATTACTCTTGACTCCATTGATGTTTATTCGTCAACGCCGTTGCCTTCAATTGGGTTACCTAAAAATATGGTGCCAGCCAATATTCAGACAATAAAAGGAAGTGAATTAAATTCTCAAACGGGAGTAACTATTGCAGATTTCATGGTTAATAATCTTCAAGGCGTAACTGTAAATGAAGTAGGAGGCAATCCTTTTCAATTAGAGCTAAATTTTCGAGGATATAATGCAACACCTATTGCTGGTAACCCACAAGGTTTATCAGTTTACATTGATGGTATAAGAGCTAATCAAGCATTTAGTAATACTGTTCTATGGGATTTGATACCAAATTTTGCTATTGATAACATGCAAGTTGTTGCAGGGTCGAATCCTGTTTATGGTCTAAATACACTGGGTGGAGCAATGTCCATGCAAACTAAAAGCGGTCGAAATTTTAAAGAAAAAAGTGTCGATGTATCTTATGGTTCTTGGGCAAGAAGTGCCAGTTTAGTTGAAATGGGTGGCATGGTTGGTGATAGCAATATGGATTATTATGTTGGCTATGAGCACTTTACTGAAAATGGATGGCGTAAATTTTCACCGTCTCATGTAAATCAGATTTTTGGAAAAGTCGGTTTTGAGTCTGAAATGTCAAGATATGAAATAAGTTATACAGGAGCGAATAATATTTTAATCGGTAATGGACTAACTCCTAAGGATCTTCTTGGAGCTGAGCGAGACGGTATTCATACATTAGAAGATGAAACTAAAAATGAATATGGTCAATTGGCTTTAAATATGTCGCATTTTTTTGATGAACAAACAATGCTAAGTGGAAATATTTATTACAAACGCTCTGATCGATCAACATTCAATGGAGATTTGAACGATGAGTTTTGTGATGGAGAATCTTATGATGAAGAAGAATGTACTGCTGCACAACAGGCTTTGTCTAAATCTGATGCTGAAAATTTAAATGAAGGTGTGATTAACAGAACTGCTACCTTTCAAGATGTATATGGTTTAAATTTACAAACAACATTTGATCAAGCTTTACTTGGAAGACGTAACCAACTAATTGCAGGTTTTTCTGCTGAATATTCCCAAATCAAGTTCTCACAGAGCGAACATGAGCATCTTAAATTAGCAGCAAGTGGACATATTGGTGGAGCTGGAGATGACGACGGGATTGAAGTATCAACTGGCTTAACAGGTAAGACAAAAACTTATGGTGCATTTGTAACAAATACTCATTCTTATACTGATAAGTTAAATTTTACTACAGCACTTCGTTATAACCATGTTCAAGTTGATAATCGAGATACCTTTAACGCACCCGGTGCTGGTGCAAGCTTGACAGGTAAGCATCATTTTGAAAGATTTAATCCTACTATAGGGGCAACTTTTCAACCAAATGAAATCTTAACAACATACGCGTCATATAGTGAATCAAGTCGTGCACCAACCAGTATTGAATTGGGTTGTGCGAACGAAGCTCAGCCATGTAATCTCCCTACACAAATGGCAGATGATCCACCACTAAATCAGGTAGTTGCTAAAACTTTTGAAGGGGGTATTAGCGGAAGGATGAGTGCTGACACTAATTGGAATATGTCGCTTTACCATGCAACAAATCATGATGATATTTTGTTTGTTTTTGCTAATGCGTCAAATGGACTTGGTTATTTTACTAACGTAGATGAAACAACTCGAAAAGGTATTGATGTCGGGGTATCAACAAAATTTGATAAGCTCGCATTAAATATTAATTATGGTTATGTTAGGGCACAATACGGATCATCTTTTACTATGGCTAATGAGATAAATAGCTCTTCAGATGGTACTAGTATTCAAGTAAACAAAGGGGATTATCTACCTACTATACCTAAACATCATTTAAAAATTAGAGCAGATTATGAGCTTAAACCTCAATGGTATCTTGGTGCTACCTTAACAGGTTTCACTTCATCATTCATGATGGGTAATGAAAATCAGCAACATGTTGATAGTGGAGGTTTGCAAGGTGAGATTCCGGGCTATGTAATTGTGAATCTTGACTCTCAATACAACTTTTACCCAGGCTGGGATTTTCATGCAAAAATGATAAATATCTTCGATCAAGAGTATGAAACTGGAGGACGATTAGCTGAAACAAGAGTCCAAACCGATAGATCTTTTGATGATGAGAGAAATGTTGCATCGGTAATACCTGGTGCTCCAAGAGCAGGTTGGATTGGTATTAGTAAATCATTCTAATTTTTTAATCTTTGAAGTATAATTCGATTCTTTGTACTTCCATTTAAAGCTATGAAATATAAAAATTTAGGTAGTTGGATTTCAATCTTAGCAATACTTTTTGTGTCGCTAATGCCTGTAATTTCTCAAGCATTTGAAAAAAATCAGTCTAATGATTATCAGTTAATCTGTTCTTCAAATGGACATAAATTAATTTTAATCAATGACGATAATCAAGCCAACAGTAGTCCTAATAGTAATATAAGTCATTGTAATTATTGTTCTTTTTCAATAGATGATGAGATTATATTTAATAAGTTAAACAAAAACAAAAATACTCTTTTACTAACAGACATTAATTTAACTAATGTAAGTTCATTAACAAAAGATAACTTCTTTTTACTAGGAAATCCCTCTCAAGCCCCACCATCAGTTTAGTTTTTAATTTTATCCTTTACTTTTATTAAAAGTAGAGATTTGTTTAAATTAAATTAAGTTGATAAAAAATGAACAATCGCAAAAAAAAATTTATTGTATTAAATGTTTTAACATGTATTTTATTATCACCAATTATTCATGCTAAAGATGAGATTCTAATTCCATCAATTGATATAACAGGTTCAGCTATAAATGAGCAAAGCTATATTTCTGGTGGCTCCTTAGCTGATGAGGTTATTCGTTTTAATTCGATTAAATCAAATGATACTGGATCCTTGCTTGATTATTTCACAGGCGTTAATAGTGCAAATAATGGAGGAACATCAAGTATGCCAGTCATTAGAGGTTTAGCTGATGATCGAATTAAAATAAAGGTAGATGGTATGGATTTGATATCTGCTTGCGCAAACCATATGAATTCCCCATTATCCACAATTGATAGTGCAAACGTCGATTCAATTAAAATATTTGCAGGATTAACACCAGTCAGTATGGGGGGCGATAGTATAGGCGGTACAGTAATAATTAATTCTACCCAACCAGAATTTGCAAATATTGGAGAAAGACTTTTAAAAAATAAAGTTTCTACTTTTTACAAAACAAATAATAAAGCAACTGGAATT
>MDSW01028890.1_pt1 | contig 10169 bp, 6 predicted proteins | sample 811171 | NCBI WGS metagenome assembly MDSW01 (sample SAMN05326641, study PRJNA326480) | marine metagenome | isolation source: seawater | place: Atlantic Ocean: North West | collected 2012 | reverse complement strand
TCCACTCCTTGGAATTTGGCTGATATTCCAGCCGGGGGTACCTCTCTGGGCGGCGCTTTCCTAACAAGTCACCCGTTGATCAGCAAGCATCCTGTTCAATAAATTGCCCCAAAATTGCCTTTGGAGTTCTGGTAAATTTTGATGCGGCTATGATATCTGCGGCTTGTTATGTGGGGCCTCCCTATACAAATGCAGTGGATACCCTGGAAAGGTGCCATCCAACCCGAATTGGCTCTTTTGCACGCTTTGCGGGCAGAACCCGACATCGCTGCGCTTATAGGCAGCTCTGAAGCGGGTCCCCGAGGCCGTTACGGTGTGGTTGGTCTGCCAAAGCAAGTCCACTTACATCAGAACTCGACGCAAAAGCTCCAAGAATTATTCAATTCGCCACCCTCCGATTGCCTCAGAATTGTCGCTCTGAGCTACGAGAGTGGATTTGAGCTGGTTCATTTGCCGGAAAGTCAGCCTCCCCGCGGACAGCCTGCGATCGTTTGTTTTGACCTAGATGCCGCTGTGATTGTTGATCATTTCACCAATCAGGTTGGGGTTTTCGGGCAATCTGGTGCTCACGAGCAGCGACTCAGAGAGCAACTGGATCTGGCAGTGGAAGACATGCCCGCTTCTGGGCACGCCACCTTGGTACCCGCAGTCAGCGATAAAACCCATGCAAACCGCATTTTACGGACGCAAGAGCATATTCGAGCTGGCGATATCTATCAGGCGAATATCGCGCGTCGGCTTCGGGTAGATGGAGATGTGGACGCCGTGGGGCTCTTGGCAAGCCTTTGTTCTCAAAACCCCGTAGCGCATAGCGCCTACCTAAAAACAGGTGAACTCCAAGTACTCTCGAACACCATGGAAACCCTTTTAACTTACGATCCCGAAGATCGACTTGCTCAGAGTTTCCCCATCAAAGGCACCCGTGGGCGATCCAATAAACACCCGAGCAACCTTGAAAATGCTCACCTCTTGAGCCAACACCCCAAGGAACGCGCCGAGCACGTGATGATTGTAGACCTCGTCAGAAATGACCTGGGACGCGTCTGTATCCCCGGAAGTGTGCGTGTTCCCAAACTGATGAACATCGAAGGATTTAGGGGCGTTTGGCACGGGATATCCACAGTTGAAGGACGACTCTGCCAAAACCAAACCTTGGCAGATCTTGTGGCTGCGCTTTTTCCAGGAGGTTCCATCACCGGTGCCCCCAAGCGGCGCTCCATGGAGCTGATTCAAGAAATTGAAGAGGAGCCCAGAGGCTTTTATACAGGGTCTATTGGACTTCTCACCCCTCAAGGCCGGCTCAGTATGTCCATCCTTATCCGAACCCTGATTCATGACGAAGATGGGTGGAGTGTATCGGTCGGTGGAGGGATTGTCTCCGACAGCCAAGCGGACCGCGAGATCATTGAAACCTGGGAAAAGGTTGCCGTGTTTAATCAGATTCTAGGCAATAAGAGCGATACAGGCGAAGAACAGGCCAGTTAAGCCAAGCTGTTGACCGACTCAAAAAAGGACAAATCGCCCATGGTGGGTCTTAAGTCGCGCTGGAAAGAATCGTTGAGCTCGACAATCTCGTAGGCCCGGCTGTCACTGAGCACAGCGTTGACCAAACGAGCATTCATGGCGTGCCCAGAGCAGTGCATCGTAACTTTACCAATAACTGGCATACCGATGAGAGATAAGTCACCAATGACATCGAGTATCTTATGGCGAACAAATTCGTCGGCGTAACGCAAACCCTCTGGATTCATAATTTCAAAGCCGTCAATTACAACGGCATTGTCCAAAGAACCTCCCAAGGCCAAGCCATTTTGCCGAAGCAGCTCAACATCTTGGGCAAAGCCAAACGTTCGGGCTCCGCACAGGTCGTTTCGAAAATTGCGCTCGGAAAAATTGAACACGAAAGGTTTGGTGGAAATCAGAGGGTGATCGAAATCCAGCGAGCAAGTGATCTCGTAACCTGGCCCAGGGGCGATCTTGGCTAGTTTATCACCGTCTTGAACCGCGACTTCTTTGCGAATGACCATGACGCGCTTAGGACCGCGAACTTCCTCAATTCCAGCATCCAAAATCAACTTCACAAAGGGTGCGGCACTTCCGTCCATCACCGGGAGCTCAGGGCCATCGACGTGGATCATCAAATTATCAATGCCCAAGCCGGTGAGTGCTGCCAATAGGTGCTCGACCGTCGCTATGGTAACCCGCTGGCCATTCACTTCGCGACCCAAAGTGGTCGCCAATTGCGTATCGACCACAAACTCAGGGCGGGCCGGTATTTCAACACCAGGAGAAAGATCACTGCGTACGAAGACGATGCCAGAATCGGCCGGCGCGGGGAAAATCTCCATGCGGACCTCGAGTCCAGAGTGCAGACCAATGCCCGCAAATTCAATTTTCTCAGCGATGGTTCTTTGCTTGTACATATCCGAGCCTGCTGCCTTCACGTTTCCTGAAACATACTTAAACGATTTATTAATCGATAAGCAATTCTTACACCAGTTTCTAAAAACTCAGTGTTTTCAAAGAAAGTGAGCCAACTCTTCACGAAAATAACTACTATTTTCGACATTTTAACCACTTGGATATGACATAAGCGTCATATTCATGGGTAATTTTCTTCGCGATTAATTCTTAATCTTCTCGGGCCCTAACATGCTAAAACTCAATACTCAAGCAGACTTATGGCTATCTTTTTCACCGGGAAGTCGAAATAAATTTCCTTGGCCCACGCCCTCGGTCGGTGGGGTTACTCCCAAATAAGCATAGGCGTGAGCAGTGGCCATTCTCCCTCGGGGAGTTCGTTGAATGAATCCCTCCTGAAGCAGATAGGGCTCATAAACGCTCTCAAGCGTATCGGCCTCTTCACCCATAGCCGCCCCAAGGGTCTCGACACCAACCGGGCCGCCGCTGAATTTATGAATCAGCGTTGAGAGCAGCTTTCGGTCCATCTCGTCAAACCCGTGCTCATCAATTTGCAAACGCTCCAGAGCGTACTGCGCCATCTCCAAATCCACGTCACCGTTGCCTTTAACCTGAGCAAAGTCACGAACCCGTCGAAGAAGCCGGTTGGCTATTCGGGGTGTTCCACGAGAACGCCGCGCAATCTCGTCTGCTCCTTCAGAGCTGCAAATCACGTCTAAAATTTTAGCTGAGCGTGTGACGACCTGGGTGAGTTCATCCCGAGTGTAATACTCCATGCGCCCACCAATGCCGAAACGGTCTCGCATGGGACCTGTCAAAAGCCCAGAACGAGTAGTCGCTCCCACCAGCGTGAAGCGTGGCAATGGCATCTCAATACTTCGTGCATGAGGCCCGCCACCCAAGATGATATCGAATTTGAAATCTTCCATGGCGGGATAGAGGTTTTCCTCAACCACAGGCGATAAGCGATGAATTTCATCGATAAAGAGCACATCTCTCTCTTTAAGATGACTCAAAATGCCCGCGAGATCTTTTCGTTCAATGGCCGGGCCACTGGTCACATGCAGGTCAACTCCCAGCTCATTGGCCAACAAATGCGCAATGGTCGTTTTTCCAAGGCCTGGAGGCCCTGCCAAAAGGGTATGATCAAGCGCGTCACCTCTTTCAAGTGCTGCTTTTACATAGACTTTAAGGTTATCGACCAGTTTGGTTTGCCCCACCAGCTCATCAAAAGACCGCGGCCTGAGAGATAATTCATGGTTCTCTTCATCGGAATGTGTTCCGCCGGCAACCAGACGTGCTTGATAATCCTCGTTCATGGTCACACCCTACCCCAGAAGACCGACAATTCAACGGTAAAACCTAGCCATGTCCGTTTGCTGCGCCAGATAGCCAGTGATAGATGATGAAGGCGATGACTTCATCTCTCAATCAAATTCTGCACGACACCCTGCGTGTGCGCCCAGAAGAACTCAAGCGAACCAGCTTGTCGTTTATTTACCTCTTTATGGCGGTCGGTTCCTTTATTGTCGCTCGAATCACGCGAGACGTACTCTTTCTCGAAATTCCAAACTACAAAGCACAGCTCCCACTGACCTACATCGGCATTGCCATGAGTGTCTCAGTGATCATGTTCAGCTACGCCAAAGTAGAACGTGTCCTTCGCCGCGACCGAACCAATCTCATCACCCTAACGATTTTGATCTCGGTCACCCTGGCGTTTCGGGCTGCACTCGAACAACAGAGCTACACCATCTATTGGGCTTTCTATATTTGGGTCGAAATTTTCGGGGCGTTTATCATTGTCCAATTCTGGACTTTCACCAACGAAATCTTTCATGCCAGACAAGCCAAAAGACTCTTCGCCATTATTGGCGGTGGCGGCGTCCTGGCCAATATCGCCTTTGGACTCCTGGTAAAGCGCTACGTCAACGAGATCGGCACAGAAAACCTTTTGTTCATCATTGCAGGCTGTCTCGTCATTTGTCTCTTCGCTGTATTTAGCCTGGGCAAAAATGCACGGGCCGAACTGGAAGCCGCACTTCAAAAGCGCCCCGGGAACAGCAAAAGACAACGCAAGCTCACCTCACCGCAAACGGTGTTTAAAACAAAGCACGTTCGGCTTATCGCAGGTGCTGTGATGCTGACCTACTTGGTTTCAACTTTGGTTGATTACCAGTTCAAAGTCATCATCGGTGAAAGCATCTCAGAAATGAACGCACGGACGCAGTACTTCGGCGCCTTCTTTCTTTATACCGGAATCCTGGGTGCAACCATTCAGTTCACGGTTACGGCCAGGCTGCTTGAACGCTTTGGAGTATTACCTGCTTTACTGCTCCTACCGATTGCCATGGGTGCAGGCTCTATTGGACTTTTGATGGCACCCGCTCTTTTGTCGGGGCTCTGGGCGGTCAGTATTTCCAAGGGTTCAGAAACAGTCCTCCGCTACACGGTTACCGATTCTACGATGCAGCTTCTTTATCTGCCTTTGCCTCCTGATTCTCGCGGCCGCGCAAAAACGTTTATTGACGGCGTTCTTAAATACGTCGCCATTGGCGGTGCAGGAATCCTCCTCTCTATTTTGGTGGGTACTTTCAAAACACTCACCGGCATCCCGTTTGGACTTGAACTCAGTGCTAACTCCATGAGTTGGATTGTATTGGCAACTTTGGCCATGTGGGTGATCACCCTGATTGCTCTCAGACGTGAGTACGTCATCAGCTTGGTGAAGACTTTAAAAAGACGACGCCTCAACTTCAAAGACGCTGGATTCCAGATATCTGACGAAGCAACCATTCAAACACTTCAAGGCGCTTTGCGCTCGGACAGTATGGGACAGGTTCTTCACGCTCTAGAGCTTCTCCCCGCCATCAGCCCAAAAGCAAAAGCCCCCATGAACACTCCGGTGGCTGAGCTTCTGAATCACCCTTCTGAAGATGTACGCATGGCTGCTTTGAACTACCTGCAGGTTCACGGCAATATTCACGTGGATATGATTGCCCCTCTTTTAGAAGACGGCTCCCCTCCAGTCAGAGCCGCTGCCGTTTTATGCTACTGCGCATTAAGCCGAGAAAAATCGCAAACTCGGATTCAAACCATGCTGCAAGATTGGGACAAAAAAGTTCGAGCCTCAGCTGTAGCCGGATTAATTCGATACGGTGGTTTAGACGGAGTTTTAGCGTGTGCCGAAGTCCTCAAACGGATGCTCACCAGCCCTTCGCGAAAAACAAGAGAATACGCTGCCTGGATTTTAGGTGAAGTTGGTGTTCAAAACTTTTACCAACCGCTGATTCCTCTGCTTAACGACAGTTCTGAGAACGTCAGACTGGCTGCCATTGACGCTGCCGGCCGACTTCAGACCCCTGAACTTATTCCCGAACTGGTCAAGCAATTCTCTTACCCACGATTGGCCATGAGTACGGTTAAAGCTTTGGCTAAATTTGGACCGGCTGTTCAAAATGAGTTGATCCCAATTTTGGATGACTTAACACAACCCCCCGAACTTCGTGCGCATCTAGCAAGAGTTTTGGCACGACTTGATAGCCCTGAAAGTGCAGAGCTTTTGGCCGAACATCTTGCAGACGAGAGTATTCACGTTCGTCTTGCTGTTGTTCAAGCGCTCACCATGCTGGTCGCCAACCGTCCAGAGATGCCTATCGAACTGGCTGCCAGCGACCAGGCCATCCTCAACGAGGCCAAACTGTGGTATCGGCTTCTCTATACGATTCAAGACCTCAAAAAATTTCCAAATTCGGAAATGGTAGAAGATGCTATCAAGGACAAACAAAAGAGCGTAGCACGCCAGCTTCTGGCTTTGCTTGGTCTGAAGTACCAAGCATCGACCATTGAATTGGTGACCCGCAACCTAGAAAGCCACCACATTGCGACCCGAGCCAATGCGCTTGAAGTACTCGACAACCTCCTCACGAAAGAGGACAAAGAGTTTATCATTCCCATTCTTGAGGATGGACCAGTTCAAGATAAGCTGGATATTGGCAACGTCACTTTCGGTCTCAACTCCCATTCCAATGACGCGCGTTTACTGGAACTCCTTGAGGGTCCAGATCACTGGTTGGGTGCTTGTGCCGCTATGCTGGTAGGAATCAGCAAGATCAACAAGATGGAAGAGCCAGTTGCCAAATTGCTTCAAAGCCCCAATGCAGTCTGCCGAGAATCTGCCATTGTGGCCATCTCGAGACTTGGTAAAACCGATACCTGGAAAGAATCAATTGAGTCACTGCTCACTGACGAAGCAGCCCATGTGCGACGGTACGCACGTCACGTTCTTAAGATAGCGTAGTAAGGTTTAAATCCCGCGCATAAACAAACGAGCCAATACCTCGCGGCTCTCATCGGTCAAATTCGTAAACACCACGCCTACACCTGGCGTTGATGACTCATCCGCAGTCACAGAGCGTACCACACGGCCTTCGCCCTCGATGGTCTCAAAATCGTCCACAATAACGCTGAACTTAAGATTGACCTCAGTACCCACTGGTAAGACTTCAGCGGTCCGGATGAAAACGCCATCCATAGATACGTTCAAGGCATATTCCTTCAAGAACGACTCTACACTGCGAAAGGCGTGATTGATCTCTGTTCTGGGTCCCTGCCGCTTATCCGACATTTTAGCTGCTCGTTCCGGTTACAATTTCAAACTGCTCTTGATGATAACCTTCCCGAGAAACCGGGATGATACTCGTCTTATAATTGGTCTCAAGATACTCAACCTCTTCCGATTCATTCTCATACAAATAATCGGCTATGGCCGGGTGCATATTCACCAAAACCGTCGGGCATTCTTCGCCGCGGTTTAGCTGACGAGCAATCCCTCGAAGAACCTCATTGGCCACGGTTTGCTCGCTCTTTATAAAGCCTCGACCATTACAATAAGGGCACGAGTCGGTTAAGACCTCGCCCAAGCTTTCTCGGACGCGCTTGCGGGTCATCTCGACCAAACCTATTTCACTCATCCGAACAATGCAGGTCTTGGCTCGGTCATTCTCCAAGGCAAGCTCAAGCGCAGCATGAATTTTCTCGCGATTGGCCTGTTCACCCATATCAATGAAATCAATGATAATGATGCCGCCGATATTGCGAAGCCGCATTTGATAGGCAGTTTCCTTAACGGCTTCCAGGTTGATTCTTGTAATGGTTTCTTCAAGGTTTGATTTACCCACGAAACGGCCGGAGTTCACATCAACAACCGTAAGAGCTTCAGCCTGATCAATGACAATGTACCCGCCACTCTTTAGCCATACCTTGCGACCAAGAGCTCTCTCGATTTCCACTTCTACGCCGAAGTGGTCAAAAATAGGCTCTGGTCGCTCGTAGAGTTCCACCCCTGATTCTCGGCCGGGCTCAAAGCCTTTTACAAATTCGCGAATCCGTTCAAAATCTTTCGCTTTGTCCACATGAATAGAACCGACACGGTCGTTAAAGAGATCACGGGTAGCACGCATCACCAAATCAGCATCCGCGTAGATCAAACGCGGCGCACCGCCCTTTTTCCCGTCGGCTTGGATTTCTGTCCAAAGCTGCTGCAAGACCTTGGCTTCACGTTGGATGTCTTCACCCTCGACACCTTCAGCAGCCGTTCGGACAATAAAACCATCATCGTTCACCATACACGGCTCTAAGACTTTTCGAAGACGCTCTCGCTCTTGTTCCGACTCAATCCGGTGGGAAACGCCGAGGTGCTTAAAGAGTGGCATGTATACAATATGTCGGCCGGGTAAGGTGACGTGCCGAGTTAGACGCGCGCCTTTGGTGCCAATGGGTTCTTTTTGAACTTGGACCAGAATCTCCTGCCCTTGTTTTAAGACATCTCCAATATTGGCCAGCGGCTGGGTTCGACTTCCCTGACCAGAATTTCGTTTGTTACCGCCCTCCACAGAATCATCTTGGACCGGATCAGGACTTCTGGGCAGTGCATCGTTAACGTAGAGAAAGCCTGTTCGATGCAAACCTATTTCTACAAAAGCCGCCTGCATACCGGGCAAAACGCGAACAACCCGGCCACAGTAGACATTGCCAACGACATCAGCTGATTGTCGTCGCTCAATATAAACCTCGACGGGCTGGCCATTTTCAATGAGGGCGACACGGGTTTCGGACGGGCTCGAATTGATTATCAGTGAGTTTTTAGACATCGATTCACTCTATCTTTGTATTGCATTGGATTGCTACCGTTTACAGCGGCAATCAAGAGCTTTACTATCTTACATGACTCAAACAAAACCTATTTTTCGTGCAGTTGGCCTGGGAGGAATGGGACATGTGGGTGGAAACCTATTTGTCTATGAAACGCCAGAAGATCTCATTGCAGTCGACTGTGGTGTGCTCTTTGCCGACGAAGGCTTTCCTGGCATCGATAAATTGATTCCCGATATCGGCTATCTGGTTGAAAATCAGCATAAATTTCGAGGCTATGCCATTACCCACGGGCACGAAGACCACATAGGAGCGCTTCCCCACGTCATTGGTAAGCTTCCAGGCCCAATCTACGGCACCAAATTCACCATTGGTCTACTTAAAGCCAAATTCGCTGATTACCCCCATCTCAATCCAGAACTTATCGTCATTCGAGACCACGAAGTATTTGAGATGGGCCAGCTCAAAATTGAACCGCTGCCCATCACCCACTCCATCCCTGAGACGGTCTCCTTTGCCATCGATACCCCACTGGGCAAAGTCATTCATACCGGTGACTTCAAAATCGATCCGACTCCCCTGGATAACCGCACTTCTGCTCTCGACCGGCTCAAGGAACTTGGAGATGAAGGCATTCTTGCTTTGGTATCCGACTCCACCAACGCCGGGCGTCCCGGAGAGACCTGGAGCGAGCGTGAAGTTCGTAAAACCATCATGGAACTCGTGAAAGGATGCGACGACCGAGTCTTTGTGGGCACCTTTGCCAGCAACATTCACCGCATCCAAGGCGTCATCGATGCCGCTGAAGCCACCGGCCGAAAAGTCATTCCATTTGGTCGCAGCATGGACCGATACATTCAGGTAGCTAAGGACTGTCAGCTGCTCTACATAAAACCGGGTACCCTCAAAACCACGCGTTCCTACAACAAATTACCTCGCAACGAAGTCATCGTTCTCGCAACCGGGTGCCAAGGAGAACCACGTGCGGCGTTGAATCGAATTGCTACACGCCAAGAACGCCGGGTTGTACCAGAGCCGGGCGATATGATGATTATGAGTGCCCGACGGATACCGGGAAATGAAATGGCTGTGAGCAATCTTGTCGATGGATTGCTAAGGCTTGGGCTCGATGTGATCGATGACCGCAATGCTCGCATTCACACCTCGGGTCACGCCTTCAATGGCGAGCTCCAAACCGTTTTAGAGCATACCCGACCTGCTTTCTTAATTCCCGCACACGGAACACTTCGGCTCATGCTCAACCATGCCAAGATGGCAAAGGAAAATGGATTCCCGGCACAAGACATTTTCATTGTGGAAGATGGAATGCCCGTGGACTTCAACGGGACCCCCGAAGAACCCGAAGCGCGTATCACCCAAGAGATTTGTGCGGGTCTGGTTTGCGTCGATGGTACCGGGGTTGGGGATGTCGACAGCGACGTTCTAGAGGACCGGCAGCTGCTTTCCATGCATGGTATCGTGGTTTGCGTTGCCACCGTTGACCGGCAAGGCCGCGTTCAAGGTGAGCCTATGGTCACCACCAAAGGCGTTGTACGCGAAGACGATTTACCGGAGATTATCGAAGGTGCCAGCCG
>MDSW01002752.1_pt1 | contig 10169 bp, 9 predicted proteins | sample 811171 | NCBI WGS metagenome assembly MDSW01 (sample SAMN05326641, study PRJNA326480) | marine metagenome | isolation source: seawater | place: Atlantic Ocean: North West | collected 2012 | reverse complement strand
TTTCTGTATTGTTTTATAATCCATGCAGAAGCATAGTATCCAAAAATCAATCGATTTGCCATTTAATAGCACCGTAGTACTCATTAAACAAAATGATGCTACCACATTAAAAAATTTATATAAAACTAACTTTGCGAAAGTGAAGCGTTACGTACTAAAAAACAGCGGCGACGAGCAGCAGGCAAAAGATGTTTACCAAGAAGCGTTTGTAGCTATGTGGCGAAACATTAAAAACGATAAGTTTACTGCCGAAAGCGAAAATGCCATCAACGGATATATTTTTCAGATTGCAAAATATAAATGGCTGGATCACGTACGTTCCGTAAAATATAAGAATACCACCTTTATAAATCGCGACATAGAATATGACGAGCCCGACATTGAGATTGACGAGGTGACAAATAAAAAAATTAAATTACTAATGGATTGTGTCGACAATCTTAGCGAACGCTGCCAAACTTTGCTAAAACTGTTTTATTTTGAAAGGAAACCATATAAAGAAATCGCCCAAATACTGTCGATGGATGAAGCTTCAGCGCGCAACGCAAAATACCGCTGCCAGGAACAATTAAAAAAAATGACACAAACAATCCCCAATGGATCCAAATAATCAAATAGAAAACAACCAAGAAAATGCGGAACTTATTGATGCATATTTGTTGGGAAAATTAGATGCCGATGAGCTTGCCGAGCTCGAAGAGCGAATGAATCTATTTCCGGATTTTCGCCAAATGGTGAAAGAACAAAAAGCACTAATGCAAAGTGTAGAGGAAAGCAATTTAAAAAACTCGCTTGACGATTTTCATTCAGAAATAAAAGATGAGCCTGAAAAGAAAGGGATGTCACGCGGGTGGTTGGCACTGGCAGCTTCTTTTTTGGTTTTAATTGGCGTTAGTACCTGGGCTATTTTAAATAATGGTAATTCACCCGAAAAAGTATTTGCGGCAAATTTTAAACCAGATCCGGGCCTTCCCACCACTATGGGTACTTCTTCAGATTACGATTTTTATTACGGAATGGTAAACTACAAGCGTAAGGAATACGACGAGGCCATAAACAGATGGGAGCACCTTTATGCTGCCAATCCTGAAAATGATACAATAATATATTTTCTTGGAGTTGCAAATTTAGCCAATGGCAATCCTCGACAAGCCGAGAAATATTTACAGTTGGCAAAAAACAAAACCAATAGTGTTTTTTATGAAGAAATAAGGCACTATTTGGCACTTTCCCTTTTAAAAGGAAATAAAGTAGAAGAAGCCAAAACGGTTCTTGAAAATAGTGAATCATCTTCAAATATTGTACTTCTCAAAGAAATAAACGACCTGTAATTTTTTGCTTTTCAGAAATTATTTTTGGGCAATTGGCAACAAAGTTGATAAAGTTTCATTTTTTATTTTGACGGAATTAAAAAATAGGTATATTTGCAACCGCTAAAGCAAAATTCCTCCTTAGCTCAGTTGGTTAGAGCATCTGACTGTTAATCAGAGGGTCCTTGGTTCGAGCCCAAGAGGAGGAGCACAGTTAGACAAAGCCTTTACAGTGATGTAGAGGCTTTTGTGTTTTTAGCAAGTCTAACAAAAAGTCTAACAATGGATATTTAATGTGACTTATCCTCTTAATAAACTATACAATTGAATCTTCGTTTACCCCATATACAAATTTTCTGTTTCTGTTCTCCTAAAGTATAAAAAGTTTTTATCTTAAAATGCTTTAAGACCCCAATAAATGTCAATTGACCAACACTTCAAAACTTTATTCCAATATTGAAAATAGCGAATTCCTAATACTACTTCGATTTCATTAAAACCAAACAGCTCTTTTATTAAAATCTCATATTTTAATAATTAAAAATTAGATCAACTAGGTTGCCTAAAATACCTGCATGATTTAAATTAAAAGGCGCATTAAATTTCGTTATATCATTTCGAATTGATACAAAGGGTTCTTATTCCAAAATAAATTTCAATTCGAGATATTTGTAGATAAACTACTATTTTATCTTACATACTTGAATAAAGGACCATAGAATACCAATAATCAAATTCTTAAAAAAATGTTCTATTACCGATTCTTTTTGTTATTTTTAACAATAATATTTCGACAATTGTTAAGTAATTATAAATTCAACACATTAATCCATACTGAAATATTATTCTTAAACAGTTAATTTATATTGGAATTATGGCGAATTAAAGTTACATTTTTTTATTAAATCCAATGCACTGAATTTATCTGAAGGATTATATAAAAACTCACAATCAAAGGGCTTTTGAATAATAAAACTTATTAAAAGTAAAATTTTTCGATAAATGTCAACCCATTTATTAAGATTTTGACTAGCAAAATAAAATTTTTCAAATCAATTATTATGGCAAAAAAATCATACTTATTTTCATTTCCAGTCTGGGCATACCTTTATTGTATGTTTTTTTTTAATTGTACTGAATCACAAAATCGATATAATGGTAATTGGACAATTCTTGAGGAAATGTATAGTGGTAGACGGGGCGCCAATTCGGTCGAAATAATTCAAAAAAACGATTCATTGTTTATAGCGTTTGATAAAGATTCTCCTATCCTTATTAAAATCGAAAAAGATTCAATTGCTTTTCCTGGTCACACCAAAATTATGGGACATATCGATGGTAATAATCTTTTACATATAGATAGTGGCGATTCTTACATGGTTTACAGCAAAGTTAATGATACGATGGTCAGAAAGATTAACTCTGAAACGAGTCCTAAGCTAGTAGCTATATTATTTGCTACTGAAGTTTACAAATTAAATTTTGAAAATATCCCAAAATATACTACTAAAGATTATGGAAAAATAATAATTACTGCTCTAAATAATATATTTACCAGAGAAAAAAAGAAAAATATTGATCAAGTAGTACCTAAAATATTAGCCACCTCACAAGAAAACGGAGAAATTTGTTATGATATGAAACTAAATCTTCACACAGTGGAGGGAGAGTACATAAATGTAACGACTAAAGTTTGTCTGCAGAAAAAGGAAGATTTATGGAAAGTAGTGAAAATAAGCAATATCTATTATGATTAATAAAAAAAACGATCAGCAAAAATAATAAAGCATTAGCATTAGTTACTCGTACTATTTTATACCACAACTAATTTATTTAAAAATGAAAAAAATTATTTACACATTAGTAATTATCACATTCTTTTATTCTTGTGGTAATAATTTGTCAAGAAACGAAGCTGAAAAATTAATAAATCAAAATTCCAAATTTCAAGAAACCGGTAATAGTCCTAAATTAAACGAGAACGCTATTGCGAATGGAATTAATCAAGGTTTTTGGTCTAAGAATAGAAATTTAACTCCAGAAGGTTACAACAATTTTAATGCTATTAATTTCGGAAGCATTTCATTAAAGGTGCCTCTTAAATGTATTGTAACATCAATCGATGGTATAGCTGATAGCAAAAACCTTTATGGAAATGGAAATGATAGTTACAAGGAAGCACAATTTAGTTGGGAGTTTTCAGATGTAAATAGTGTTACAAAAAGATTTATTTTGAAAGGAGGGACCGGCGTTGCATTTTTTAGAAAGTTTGATGATGGATGGCGAATTGATAATATTTCTGTTGATTATTCCAATTCCTCATTTGAACTTAATGAATCGGATAGAATGGCAATGGAAAAAGACATAGAAAAAGAAAATCAAAGAAGAATAGAAGAACAAATAAGAATAGAAGAAGAAATAGCGAGACGAAAAGCCGAAGAAGAAGAGCGTAAGCAATTAGTGGCAAAAGCATTAGTTGTAAATAATACAATAGGAAATTATAATGCCGTTGATGATTTCACCGGAAAAGGTTTACAAAAAAAAATTACTCTAACCGACGTTCATTTTTTTAGAGATTTGTCTGGAACTCAATATTTAAATATTTGGTTTGGTAGTATTAACAGTAAACCGACATTCCATAGATTTAGGCAAACAGCGATGGGATGGACTGGTTTTGCTGTACAAGTAAATGATAAAAGTATAGTTTTTAAGGATGAAAATGAAGCTGCAAAATTTTACAAAGACCTCATTGATGCAATTGAAAATTGGAACAAAATATTTCCAGATTTAAAAAAATGGTAATTTGTTAAAAGTTGTTGGGAACAAGCCGAAAAGCCAACTTAATTTTGGAGTAGGTTAAAATCAAATGAAAATTCTGATGAGAATAATTTTATTTATTTTATGTATATTTTTATTTATTTGTTGTGGAAGTAAAGCAGATGAGCCATTAAGTGGTTTATACTTTTACCCTGAATCTTGTATTAATGAAAATAATAATTTAACCTCTAAAGAAAAACGTAATTGTATTACGGTTGAATTTCCAGAGAATGAAAACAGATTGATTTTATCTGAATTGGACAGCCAGAAAAAACCAAATATTCTGGAATATTTTGTAACAAAAACCGAAACTAAATCTATAGTGAAAGTTAAATTTAATGGATCAAATGAGTTGGTAACATTATTTGAGATTGATGAGAACAATAATTTAAAGTGTATCTATAAAGGTCTTGTTGGGACAGAAGTTGAATGGGTTAAAAAATAATAGATACTACCCCCTAAGAATTGATATAAATTCGCTTGTTCTCGCCTACTTCTGAAAATCCTAGCTGATTTTCAGTTTAGTGTATACTTGCAAAGTTTAGTGCTAAACAACAACTACTCATAACTGAAACTTTGTGCTTCATGCAATGATCACTAAATAAGTATAAAATTGATAGTTAAAGAAATAGGAATAAATAATTATAGAAATCTCGACTCGTGTTCAATTTTTTTTGAAGATGATTGTAACTTCATTGTTGGAGAGAATAATATTGGAAAATCTAATTCACTTAAACTTCTAAATACACTATTTAATTTTCGTGCCTTTAATTTCGAAGATTTTACCACAATAATTAATCCAATAGAAATAAAATTAAAATTAAAACTTGCTGCAGTAGAAATTGGACATTTTGAAGACCTTTTCGATATAGATGATTCTTCGATTATTAATATAAAATGTATACAACTATCACCTGATGACAACTTAGAGTTTTATCATCTTGAAACGGATACATACATATTACCTTCTCTTATAAAAAATATAAATTATGTCTATTATGATTCAATAAGAAATCCGATTTCAGAAATATCATTTGACAAAGGAAAGGGAGCTGGTAAGTTTCTTGTTTCATTAGTACGAATTTATTTAAATAAGAAAGAACAATCTTCTACAGATTTTATTGATGAATCAAAATTAACCGACCTACTTGGAGATATTAACTCAAAAATAAAAAAAATAAAAGGCTTTGAAGAATACGGAATCAATGCTGTAATTGACGAGGAATTAGAAAGGCTACTTCCTAATATGATTGCATTAAAAGATGTTAATGGTAACTTATTAAATAAGAGTGGTTATGGGATTCAGTTTTTAATTCTTGTTACTCTTTCTATTTTAGAGAAAATTCAGTTTATTATTGAAAAAAGAGGTGATAGAGGTATTTTTGAAAATGAAGATAATGGAAATAAAGAAATCTCCCTTTTAATTGGTTTAGATGAGCCAGAGATACATCTTCATCCATATATGCAAAGGTCATTGGTTAAATACTTAAAATCAATAATTAACAATAATAATCAGAACTTTAGTGAATTAATCAAAGAACTATTTGGAATTGATAAAATCAATGGACAAATAATTATAGCAACTCATTCTCCAAGTATACTACTTAATGATTACAAACAAATTATAAGATTTTATGTAGATGAAAACCTTAAAACAAAAGTAATTTCTGGACAGGAATTAAGCTTATCAGCACAACATTCCAATCATCTATTATTAAGTTTTCCCTTTATTAAAGAAGCTTTCTTTTCTAAAGCAGTAATTTTTGTTGAAGGAGTCTCCGAAGAAGGAAGTTTTGACACTTTTTCAACAAAAATAAATATAAATTTAGATGATTTAGGTATTGGAGTAATTCAATCTAGAGGAGGTAAAATAAGAACAATAGAAATATTGGTTGAGCTTGTTTCAAAATTTATGATAAAAGCTATCGGAATTGGAGATAGAGACAATACTTTAACTGCAGATCATCCAATCTATATTACAAGTAAAAGAGATTTTGAAGATGAAATAGTTTCTCTATTGGATATTGGAAAAGAAAATACATTAAGAGAATTAGTAATTCAATATGAAAATGAAAATGCAACTGTTCAATTTTCAAAGCTTAATAAATGTATTAGAACTTACTCATTAGCAAATACTGAATTTACTCAAAACTTAAGACTTTCAGATTTACCGAATACAGATTTAATAAACCTTAAACCATTTTATTTAGCTTGGTTCAGTAGCAATAAAGGTTATCCATTAGGTAAATTAATAAGTGAAAAGTTAGATGCTTCAGAAATACCTTCTATCTATAAAACTGTAATTAATAAAGCCAAAGAACTCTTAAGCTAATGAATAGTTCTTTAGAAATAATAAAAAGCGAAATTGAAAAACGCCATCAAGGAGATATTAAACAATTAGCTGTAGTCTTCGACACAAACAATCGCCTTTTAGTAGAAGCACCTGCTGGTTACGGAAAAACCAATACAATGGTTAGTAAAATAGCTTACATGCTAGCTACAAATGAAATTCCATACCCTAAAAGACTGTTAGCTTTAACATTTAGTGTAAATGCCGCATATAAAATAAAAAAAGATGTAAGTCTGAAAGTTCCAGAATTACTAAAAGATTCAAATTTAAATATTAAAATTTCAGATAAAATATTTGTATCAAACTATCATGGATTTTGCAGGAGAATCTTAAAAAAATATGGCTATTTATTACATTCTAATCTACTAAAGATAGATAATATACAATCGATTGATGATAGTAGTCCTAGAAATACAATGCGAGATGTAACTGGATTGAGTTACGAAGACGCTATGTTTCTTTCTGAATACAACACTTCTTTAAAAGAACTCAAATATGACTTTGTAAAAGATAATATCAATAGGTATAATCAAATCGTAATTGATGAATTAATTGAAAGGGAAGTTATTCCCTATAATGGAATTTTAACACTTACAATTAAAATTTTTAATGATTATCCAAAAATATTGAGTTTCTATCAAAATTTTTTCACTTCAATATTAGTTGATGAATATCAAGATACAAATACATTAAGTTATTGGATATTAAACAAGTTAATTACCGAAAAAACTAACGTTCTATTACTTGGGGATTCACTACAAAGGATTTATGGATTTATTGGAGCGATTCCTAATCTTTTAAATATTTCAGCTGAAAAATTCAACCTTCAAAAAATAGAACTCGGTAAAAATTATAGGTTTGCACAAAACCCAAGTATGCTTCTGTTAGATAAAAACATTAGAAGCAATGCAGAAAACCCAAAGAATCCTCAAATAGTAGAAGAAGCCAATATTGAATTTGAAATTCTTGAAGACCAAAATCAAGAGTCTCTCTATGTTATAAACAAAGCGATAAAATTAATACGAAAAGACCGCACATCTAAAGTAGCAATATTAGTAAAGCAGAGAGGCCCTAATATTACTAGAATAATTGACACTCTAAATCTTAATAATGTACCATTTTTTTATGGCTTATATTCAGATGAAGACCCAATTTACACTAAATTTCATAGAACTTGTTTATTTGAATTTATTGAGTTAATTAAAGTAAATAATCGAGTTTCAAAAAAAATGGGGAAATCTCATCAACTGAAAATCAAATCATTATATCCCGAAAATGATTCGCCATTAATAGAAGCTATAACAAATTTATTAAGCCTATTTTGGGAAAGAATATTTATTGATTTTGCATTTGTTAGTAATGAAGAAAAAATAATTTTAGTTAAAGATACTTTCGAAAATTATGGACTTAAGCAATATGTAGAATTCGTGAATTCTAGTATTATTATTTCCACAGTTCATGGTGCGAAAGGACTTGAGTGGGATTATGTTATTATCCCTGATATGGAGAAAGATTCATTTCCAAATTTTTGGGGATTATGTAATGGATGCTCTAGCAGTTCAGATTGTATTTTAGAAATTAAAGACGAAAATGAATCTAAATTTCTTGAAGAGCTTAGTGTTTTTTATGTTGCCGTGACAAGAGGAAGAAAACAAGTGTATTTTTCTGCAAGTAAGAAACAACTTGATAATAATGGAAATTATCGAGTAAAAAATAGTAGTTGCTTTATGAATTTAAAAGGAATAAATAAAAGCACGAAAGTATTAACATAAAAATAAAGCTATATTATAAATTAAAAAGTTAGTGCTTGACACCCGATAGTTTCAATATACGAGACTTTATAGGAAATTCTAAAAAACTTGAATCTAATGAAAATCGTTTATTTATTATCTCTTTTACTTCTTTTCTCTTGTTTAGAGGAAAAGAAATCAACTGATTCAACTAAACTGCAAAATAAATCTCAAAATTTAACAACAAAAATTATACTCCCCAATGTTAATAGCAAAGGGCAGATACAAAATTTTAATATAGGTTGCGGATATAATTACACATTAAAAGGGACAGACATTAATATTTATAGTCCACAGAAAAGAGAGAGTGACCAAATTAAAATAATATTAAGTCACGTTGGAATCCCTATGAATTTTAAATTTTACAGTGCGGAAATTGAGAATGCAGTGGCTACTATTATTGATAATAATCGATATATTATATATGACCAACGTTTATTTAATTATACAGATTTAGCAGGTAAAACTTATTGGAATTCTATGTCAATTTTGGCTCACGAAATTGGACATCATCTTTCAGGCCATACTCTAAATAATATAAGTAATAATAATATTGAATTGGAGGCGGATAAATTTTCTGGATTTATTTTATATAAAATGGGTGCTTCTATCCAAGAGGCAACTAATGCGATGATCATCTTGGGATCAGAATACGATACCGAGTCTCATCCCTCTAAATACAAAAGAATTGAAGCAATAAAGAAAGGATGGGATGAGGCTAATGAACAACGATATACTAGTGCTATTCCGCCACCACCCATTGATGATGAAGATTTTAATAAAGGTTCCTACTTCAAAGATGAATTTGTAAAAGAAGAACTTATAAGTGAAAAAGCTCTTGAAGCTATAAATTTTGGTGGAGTAATTGATTCCTACGATTATCCAATATTGGAGGGTATAATAATTGATGTTGAGAACACAGACCCTTCTAACGGGGGTCGTACGGATAATTTTGATGCTATGCCCTCTGATTTCAATAAAATACTAACAATTCAATTAACTAAGGTAAATAAATCTCCATTTGGTGATTATAGAAAAGTTGGAGATAGAGAACAATTTCATTTATTAGATTACTATCAAATGTCTAAGGCTGATTTAAGTTGGCTCGAAGCAATCCTTGTGCCAGGGAGAAAAATTAGATTTAAATCATTTTATTTTGGATATGGTGCTGAAGATATCTTTTATCTAAAGAAATTAAATAGAGAATAAACACTTCCTACAATTCTATTTACCATTGCACAAATCTTAAGTAATGCCTTTTTTATTACCTATTACTGCCCTTAATTTTCAGAGAAGTAATTTACTTTGGGATTTTTTGGGGATTTTTTTTAGAATTTTTTCTCCACGAAATCGTAAAGTAACCCAAAGGTCACCCCTCCCTCTTTGAACTTTGCGGGATACCCCCGTGGTAACTTATTATTAATCTAAAAATTACAGAAACTATGGTTACAATTGTAGATTACAAGAATTACGAACGCGAAGATGGAACAGAGTTTAATATCCTAGTAGTTCAAGGAGGAGTTGAGGCGGTGAAAAGCCAAACAACAGGAAAAACTTATCTAACAGCAAGACAAGCTAGGGTAGGCTCAACATTTGATGAGGTTACTTGCAAAATGCTTATTGGAACTCAACTTTCAGGGGAGGTTAGAAAAGTCCAGACAGATCCATATGAATACACAGTCGAAGACACGGGAGAAATCATATCACTATCCCATCGCTATGAATATGTTGATACTGATAGTGAAATCGTCAATGACAATGTAATAGAAACCGAATTGGTAGCATAATAGCTTCCAGCAAATCAACAAATTAAAGGAGCTTCCAGAAATGGAGGCTCTTTTTTTTTGTTTTAAAGTATCTAGAATACTCAAAAAAATTATAACAATTAATATTTAAGAATAT
>MDSW01202550.1_pt1 | contig 10170 bp, 11 predicted proteins | sample 811171 | NCBI WGS metagenome assembly MDSW01 (sample SAMN05326641, study PRJNA326480) | marine metagenome | isolation source: seawater | place: Atlantic Ocean: North West | collected 2012 | reverse complement strand
TAAATATAATATAAAAATATCTTTGGCGAGGTAGCTCAGTTGGTTAGAGCACAGGACTCATAAGCCTGGGGTCGGCGGTTCGAATCCGCCCCTCGCTACCAACATCTTATAAATATTTTTTTAAAAATTTATCGATATTTAAAAAAATCATGTTCAAGTCTCTCTTGGAAAGACCGTGATGACAACCAATTAGTAGTCCATTAATCATTACATTATCACTAACTTTATTAGAGTCAAAATTCTTTTTAAAAATTTTATTTTTCATAATAGGCTGTCTCATAATATTTCCAGTAAAAATTGTTCTTGTTTGTATCCCTTTTTTTTCTAAAAAAATTTGTAAATCTTTTCTTTTAATTCCACTAGTTGGTTTGATTACGATCGGATAAGCTAACCAGGCTGTTTTAACAAAATTATACTGCTCAGGAATATCAAAAATTTCGTCATATTTTTTAAAAAAATTTTTTATTATTTCAAAATTTTCTACTCTTCTGTTTACTACACTTTTAAGTTTTTTGATTTGTTGTAATGCAAAAGCTGCACTAATTTCTGAAGGTAAAAAATTATAACCTAAATCTTCAAAAACATATTTGGAATCATAATCTATGTTATCGACTTTACAATTAAATCTCTTTTTCACACTTTCAGACTCATTAAATGTAGCGGAAGATCTACCCCACCCACGTAAAAGCTTGGCCTTCTCGTAAATTTTACGATCATTAAAACAAACTATACCTCCGAATCCTGCTCCAGTTACAATGTGTGATGCATAAAAACTATTTGTTACAATATCTGAATATTTACCAGTATTACCTCTTTTGAAGGTATAACCAATTGTATCAGCAGAATCTTCTATGACTTTTAAATTATATTTCTTAGCAATTTTATGTATCTTTTCCCAATCAGCAATATTTCCAAGTAAATTAGGTATCATGACAGCTTTTGTATTTTTATTTACGCTTTTTTCTATTTGCTCGGTATTAGCAACAAAGAAATTTTTTTTTACATCGATAAATTTTGGTATTAAATTAGATTGATAAATTGGCGAAATTGTAGTGGAAAAAGTCAAGGAAGGTGTAATTACTTCACTATTCTTAGGAAGGTTTAGAGATAAAAGACCCAAAAGGTTAGCCGATGAACCAGAATTAACCATAAGTCCAAATTTTTTACCGAAAATTTTAGCAACAGTTTTTTCTATTTTTTTGACGTTTTCTCCATCCATTAAGGAAAGTGATTTCTTTTTCAATACATTTAAAGATGCACTAATCTCGTCTTTTCCGTAAATCGCTTTTCCATAGTAAATTTTATTTTTCATTTTGATTTAAATTATTTTAATATCTGCTACTGGAATTATCCACTTTCCACCATTGTTAGTAAAATTTTTTTCTTTATTCAATATTTCTTCCTTATGATTCCATGCAAATAGGACGCAGTACTCACTTTTCTCAAACTTAAAGTTATCTGAATCTTCAATTTTTATTAGACTTTTTCCAGGTGTGTATTTCCCTATCTTAGTTGAGGAGTTGTCGTAAATTACATCAATAGTGTTATAGTCTATTTCACAAAAGTTCAAGATAGTTGTGCTTTTAGCTGGTGCACCGTAACCCACTATATTTTTACCTTGAGCCTTTAGATTATTTAAAATCTTATTTAATTTATCTTTAGATGAATAGTTATTTTTAGAAAAATTTTTGAAAGTATTTATATTTTTAATACCATGTTTATTTTCTAATTCTGTGTGCGAAATTACATTTTTGGAGACGGGCCTAAAATTTTTTCTTCCAATGAAATATCTAGAGCAGCCTCCATGAAAATCATTATTTATAATATCAAATATCTCCAGTCCATACTTGTTAAATAAAGAATTCATAGATGCCAGTGACCATATATACATATGTTCTGCATAAATCTGGTCGTAGGAATTTTTTTTAATCATTTCTAATAAAGATGGATCTTCAGTAATAATTACTCCATCATCCTTTAAAAGAATTGACATCCCTTCAGCTACACTATTTATATCTTCAATATGATGCATGGTGTTAGTGCTTACAATTAAATCTGCTAGTCCGTAATTTTTTTTTATTTCAGTTGCATTTTTTACATTAAAAAAAGTATTTAGTGTTTTTATCCCTTTTTTTTGAGCTATTTCGCAAACATTTTTCGAAGCGTCTATACCAAGATGTGGAATATTTTTTTTGCTTATGTTTTCTAAAAAAATTCCATCGTTTGATCCAACTTCTACAACAAAAGAATTTTTTCCAATATTTTTTGTCTTTATCATTTCATTACCCAATTCCTCCCAGTGTTTTTTCATCGATAATGATGTAGATGCTAAATATGCATAATTTTCATTAAACATCTTTTCTGCTTTCGGAATCTCGATAACCTGAAAAGTATAACAATTAGTGCAATATCCAATTTTCAAATTAAAAAAAAATTGCTTCTGTTCTTTTCGTAATATAAAAGAATTTGCTATAGGCATCTCGCCAAATGACATTAGTTCATAAATTTTTTTTTTACATACTCTACAATTATAATTTTTCATTTATAGTGTTTTGATATTTTTTTTAAAGTATTCTAGAGACATCCCCTTTTTATCTTTTTTTGATAAGATAGTTCTTTTGTTTAAATCAATTTTAAATTGCTTTTCAAAAGGATCAATCGTTCTCTCAAATTTTTTAAATCTTAATTCTGATAAAATGTAAATCAAAATAGTATTATCTTTTAAAGACTTATAACCATGCGCAAAACCTTTAGGTATATAAAGAATTGAATTTTTATTTATTGTGAATTTAAATATTTTACCAAAAGACGGTGATTTTTTTCTTAAATCCAAACAAAAATCTGAAATTTTACCTTGTGCTACAATCAATATTTTATTTTGTTGCCTTTTTTTTTGAAAATGTAGACCTCTAAAAACGTTTTTTTTCGATTTTACTAACAATGAAAACTTACAATTAAATTTTTTAAACTTATCTTTAAATATTTCTTGCAATGAGCCTCTACTATCTCTGAATAGTTTTGCTTTAATAACTTTTGGTTTTGAAAATTTCATTAATTTTCTAAAATTTTTTTTAATTTACTAATATTTATTGATGAATTTTTCGGAAATGTAACATCTTTTATATTTTTTAGATAAATTTTCTTTACTTTAGGATTATCTTTTTTTGCAAAATTATAAATAGATTGAGATTTTCCACCTATATTAATAATTCCTTTTTTATTAATTAATTTAAAAAAAATTTCTTTGAATTCATCTTGATACATAAAACTTGTTTTTGCGTCTACTAAAGCTTTATCATGTTTGAAGGGTTTTTCCGTCATACATATTCTGAGTATAAGAGAGTTTTTATACATACTTACAGCACACTCACCACCAAGTTTCGACTTTGAGTAGTTCATCTCTGGTTTTACTGGGTCAGTTTCTTTGTAATTTCCAGAAACTCCTGGGTAAACATAACTAGAAGAAAAATATACTAACTTAATATTTTTTTCAGAACAGGCTAATACGACATTAGATGTTCCTATTATATTTGTTTTTATACTTAAATTAATATTTTTTTCATGAATACTCATTGGCCTAGAAACTGCAGCCATGTGTACCAAATAATTTGGCCTAATTTTTTTTAAATAATTTTTAATTTTGTTAAGATTATTTACATCTAATTCTTTCCTTGATGGAAAAAATAATTTATATTTAGATTTACTCTTTTTAATTATGGAACCAAATCTTCCTGATCCACCAGTAAAGACTATTTTTTTCATTAGAAATAATTTATTACCATATTAAATCTTTATGCAAAATCTTAAAATGTTTTCACTATGTTTATACCCTAGACATCATTCAATAATTAAACAATTTAAATATATACCTGTAGGCCTAGGTAACAATGAATTTGATGATAATTGGCTTACAGATAATACAGGAGATAATATTTCAAAGAAAAATCCATATTATGGAGAGTATACCTTTCATTATTGGTTATGGAAAAATTATCTGAATAATTTTGATGATGGAACTTGGTTAGGATTTTGTGGATATAGGTATTTTTGGAAAAATAAAAAAGATTTACCAGATACAAAAAAGAGTATTTTGAGCAATGTTCCAGATGAATGGAATAATTACGAGTCAATTATAGCTGAACCACAATTTGTAAATAATATTAAGCTTTCAAAAATTTTTAAAAATGGGGATAAGAAATTGCTACTTAATTACAGATCGTATTTAAAAAAAAAACAAAATGTGCATTTTCATTTTAAAGTATTTCATGGAGCAGACTCTTTAAGTAAAGCTATTGAATTACTAGATGACGAAAATAGAGATCCTTTCCGAAAATATGTTAATGAGGAGATATCTTTTCATAAATGGAATATGTTTATATGTAGATCAAAAAAAAAGATAATTGATTATTATTCATCAATTTTTCCTTGGTTACAAAAGTGCGAAAATTTATTTGGTTTCGATTTAGATGGTTATGGCAAAAAAAGAATTTATGGTTTTCTAGCGGAAAGATATTTATCCTATTGGTTTACTAAAAATACAAAATATTTGTCTTGGCCTGTTTTTAAGCTAGATGTCGATCGACATTAAATTTTGGCTGGTTTTTATCTTTTAAAGATAAAATTGGTTTTTTAAATTTCCATCTCAATTTTAGTCCTGGGTCATTCCAAATAATTCCTTTTTCATATTTAGGATTAAAGACATTTGTTTGTTTACAGTTAACAATCGTATTATTTTCTAATACATAATATCCGTGCGCAAAGCCAGGAGGGATATATAATGATTTATTATTTTTACTTGAAAGTCTTATTTTAAAATTCTTCTTATAAGTCTTAGATTTTTCTCTTAAATCTATAACACAATCTATAATTTGACCGTAAAGAACAGTAATTAACTTTCCTTGCTTTTGTTTGTACTGATAGTGGAATCCTCTAAAAACATTTTTTTGAGATGTAGATGTATATTCATATACAAATTTTTTCTTCAACCTCATAAAATTTATACCCAAAACTAATTTACCTCGTTTATCAGAAAAAAAATTATTTTTGATGATTATAAGATCTTTAAATTTTGTTTTTATCAGATTACTCATTTTAATAACTTTTTTAGATATACTGAATATTCACAATCTCCATATATAGATATTGAGTTTTTTAAATCTTTTTTTGAAATCCATTTTTTGGCCAAAGCTATTTCTTCTAAGCATCCTACTTTTAGACCTTGTCTATTTTCAATTGCTGAAACGTAATTAGAGGCATCATAAAGATCATTTATATTTCCAGCATCAAGCCAAGTACCTCCACGACCTATAAGTTCTGCGTTAAGTAAATTCTTAGCTTTATAAACTTTGAGTAAGTCAATTATTTCTAATTCATTCCTTCTTGAGGGCCTTAATTTTTTTGCATAATTTACGACTTTGTTATCAAAAAAATAAATACCAGTTACAGCTAGATTTGATAATGGTTTTTTTGGTTTTTCTATTAAGCTAATAACTTTATTTCTAAAATTTACTTTAGCAACACCGTAGGAGCTAGGCTTTTTGACTGGATGTAAAAAAATCTTTGCGCCTTTATTTAATTTCGTACTTTTTAACAAAGTTTTAGTTAAACTCTGACCATAAAAAAAATTATCTCCTAAAATTAAAGAAACATTATCTTTACCAATGAATTTTTCACCTAATATAAATGCGTCTGGCAGGCCTTTAGGACTTAATTGCTCTTTGTATTGAATATTTACGCCGAAATGATTTTTTTCTGGTAATATTTTTCTGAACTGATTTAACTGACCTTTATTTACTATCACTAATACATTTTTTATCCCCGCTAGCATTAAAACTGAAAGTGGATAATAAATTAGAGGCTTGTCATATAATGGTAACAACTGTTTATTTACTGCTTTTGTTAAAGGACTCATCCTAGTTCCTTTACCCCCAGCTAAAATAATTCCCTTTTTAATCATAATTTTAAGCCCAATCTTTTAAAAAATTTGTATTTAGAGAAAGCTTTAAAAAAATTATAGTTTTCATAATACCAATCAAAAGTTTTATTTAAGTTTTCAATAAAGTTTCCCTCAGTTTTCCATTTCAAAAATTTTCTAATCTTCTTACTATTTAAAGCATAATTTAGGTCATGACCTGGTCTATCTTTAACAAATTTTATTTTCACTTTATTTCCTAAATCAAATTTCTTTTTTGCAACAACCTTTAATAAAATCTTGGTTAAATTAAGATTACTTATATTTACTCCGGTTCCAATATTGTAACTTTCCCCAGTTTTACCTTTTTTATATAAACTAAATAAAGCTTTACAATGATCTTCAACGTAGATCCATTCTCTAGAATTCAAACCCTTCCCGTATATAGGTAAAGGATAATTATTGATTATATTAAAAATTAGAGTTGGAATTAACTTCTCTGGAAATTGACCTGGGCCAAAATTATTACAACAATTAGATATTACAGCATCAATTTTATAAGTTCTAATGTATGATTTAATTAAATGATCAGCGCTCGCCTTACTAGCAGAATAAGGCGAGCTTGGCTTGTAAGGACTAGTTTCAACAGCTCTTTCTTTTTTTTTCAAATCTCCATAAACCTCATCAGTAGAGATATGTATCAATCTTATTTTTTTTTTTAATTTTTTTTTGTAGGTCCTGATTTGTTCCAAAAGATTGAAAGTTCCAAAAATATTTGTTTTGATAAAATCTGCAGGTGTATCTATAGATCTATCGACGTGAGTTTCCGCTGCAAGATTAAATATAACTTCAGGTTTATGTTTAGTTAAAATCTTGAAAATTTTTTTACTATTAATATCAATTTTATAAAATTTGTAATTTTTTTTAATCATCTTATTTAATAAGTATGAACTTTTAGAGTATTTGTTTTTATCAATATTTATTACATAGTACTTTTTTTTAAGAAGAAAACTTACTAAGTTACTTCCAATAAATCCATTTCCACCAGTAACAATGACTTTTTTCATTTAAATTTTGAATAGAGAGACATTTTTAAATATATAATGTAATAAGATAGATATTTGCTTAAATCAATAAGTTTAAATAAAGATGAGTTTTGATAAAATTACAGTTGTAATTAATACATTCCATAGTGAGGATCAAATTAATCAATGTTTGGACACCGTGCCTTCTGATTTGGGAGTTATAATTGTTGAGAATTCAAATAATCTAAATTTTAAAAATAAAATAGAAAAAAATTACAACAATACAAAATGCTATCTGACGGGAAAAAACCTTGGTTATGCAAAAGGTAATAATTATGGATTAGCAAAAGTAAAAACAAAATTCGCTTTAATATTAAATCCAGATGCGAAATTAAAAAAAGATGCTGTTAAAAATTTCTTAATTTCTTCTGAAAAAATAAAAGACTTTGCAATTATTGGACCAGCTAAACAAGATGAGTTTCAAAAAAATATCGAGAAAGTTACCGAGGAAAATTTATTGCTAGTAGATAACTTGAAAGGATTTGCGATGTTTTTAAATCTTGATGAATTAAGAGAGATAGGTTTTTTTGATGAAAACTTTTTCATTTATCTCGAAGAAACCGACTTATGTAGGAGAATAATAAAAAAAAATAAAAAAATTTATTTAGATAAAAATATACACATAGAACATATTGGAGGAAGTTCTCATAATGAAAACATCAACTTTGAGATGGAACTTTCTAGAAATTGGCATTGGATGTGGTCAAAATTTTATTTCAATAAAAAGCATTATGGATATTTTTACTCATTAATTAGTGTGAGTGGCAATCTTATTTCTTCGTTATTTAAAATTTGCTTTTATACATTAATTCTCAATAACAAAAAAAGAAAAATATACTTTCAACGTTTTTCTGGTTTATATAATTCAATGATTGGAAAAAAATCCTGGTACAGGCCAAAAATAATTACTAATTGATAATATTAAATATTTATATATAAAACTTTTATGTCCTTAAAAAGTAAGAAAGTTTTAGTGACCGGTGTTGCCGGGTTTCTTGGTTCACACCTTAGTGAAAAGCTTGTTGATTTAGGTCACAGTGTAGTTGGTGTCGATAATATGCTTGGAGGATATAAAGATAATGTCCCAAAAAATATTGAATTTCACAATGGTGATTGCTGTGATTTTGAAATGATAAAATCCATTATGAGAGATGTAGATGTAGTATATCATTGTGCAGCTACCGCTCATGAAGGCCTATCCGTTTTTTCCCCTTATGAAATCACTAAAAATAATTTTTTAGCTTCAGTTTCAATTTTTTCTGCAGCTGTTAATGCTAAAGTAAAAAGAATAGTTTTTTGTTCATCAATGGCAAGATATGGAGATCAACCAGCTCCTTTTACAGAAAAGATGAGTCCCAAGCCTGTTGACCCTTATGCAATATCGAAAGTTGCATCTGAAGAGGTACTTAAAAACTTATGTGAATTAAATGGTATCGAATGGGTTATAGCCATTCCACATAATATAATCGGTCCCAGACAAAAATATGATGATCCTTTTAGAAATGTAGTTTCAATTATGATTAATAGAATGTTACAAGGAAAAGCACCAATTATTTATGGTGATGGCAAACAAACTAGATGCTTTTCTTATATAGATGACTGTTTAAGTTGCCTAATTCCAATGTTAGACCAAAAAAATTTAAATAAAGAAATTATTAATATTGGCCCTGATGAAGAGTTCGTAACAATCAATAAAATCGCAGAGCTTTGCTCGAATATTACTGGAGTAAATTTAAATCCAATTTATAAAAAAGATAGACCTAAAGAAGTTAAACATGCAACTTGCTCTGCTGAAAAAGCAAGAGCTTTATTAAATTATAAAACAAAAGTATCATTAAAAGACGGAATACAAAAAACATTTGATTATATCAAAGCTAGAGGAATAAGACCGTTCGATTATAATATTAAAATTGAAATTAATAACGAATTAACACCCTCTACATGGAAAAATAAAGAAATTTAGTGCCCAGGGAATTCTATAAGGCTCTCAGTTTTATAACCTTTTTTTTGTAAAAGATTATTACCTGGTAAATCAAATAAATTTATAACAAAGATAAAACCTGCAACAATACCACCAGAAATTTCAATAAGCTTTGCCGCAGCTTCTGCGGTGCCTCCAGTCGCTATTAAATCATCAATAATTAATATTTTTTCTCCTTTTTCAATGGAGTCTCTATGCACCTCAATTGTTGCCTCACCATATTCAAGTGTAAAGTCCACAGAGTGAGTTTCTGCAGGCAATTTGTTTTTTTTTCTTAAAAGAATAAGAGGTTTTTTTAAGATATATGAGACTGTTGAAGCAAAAACGAAACCTCTAGACTCTATTGCAGATACCTTATCAAAATGAATTTTTTTTGCTATTTTTATTATTTTTTCATTAGCAAATTTGAAAGCCTCAGGATCTTTTATTAAAGTAGTTATATCCCTAAACAAAATTCCCTTTTTAGGATAATCAGGAATAGATCTAATATATTTTTTTAAATCCATATTTATGCTTCAAGTTCTAACAAAAAAGGATTAATAATTAAATAATGAAAAAAAGAAAACTTGGCATAATTGGCGGAAGCGGTTTTTATAAAATGGAGGGATTTGAAAAGACGAAATGGAAGAAAGTTCATACTCCATGGGGAAAACCATCAGATGAAATTTTGGTTGCGAGCATTGGGAAAGAAGAAATTTGCTTTATTCCTAGACATTCTAGAGGTCATAAAATAAGCCCAACAAATATAAACTTTAGAGCAAATATTGATGCAATGAAACAACTTGGGGTTACAGATATAATCTCAGTTTCTGCTGTCGGATCACTAAAAGAAAATTTGGAGCCTGGAAAATTTGTAATAATAGATCAATTTGTTGATAGAACATTTGCAAGAACTAAAACTTTTTTTGATGAAGAAATAGTGGCTCATGTCTCAATGGCAAAGCCAACTAGTCATGGACTTTCAAGTTGTTGCGCAGCTGCACTAAAAAAACTAAACATCAGTCATCAAGTGGGTGGAACTTATATTGTCATGGAGGGACCTCAATTTTCTACTTTAGCAGAGTCAAATTTATATAGATCTTGGGGAGCAGATGTAATCGGCATGACTAACATGCCAGAAGCAAAATTGGCAAGAGAAGCAGAAATTAGATATAGCACTGTTGCAATGGTGACAGATTACGATTGCTGGCATC
>MDSW01185195.1_pt1 | contig 10170 bp, 7 predicted proteins | sample 811171 | NCBI WGS metagenome assembly MDSW01 (sample SAMN05326641, study PRJNA326480) | marine metagenome | isolation source: seawater | place: Atlantic Ocean: North West | collected 2012 | reverse complement strand
TTCTGTTTGTGCTCCCAGGTAATAGGTTCGAGGCAGTCCGGCTGAGATTCGGACTCCGATTCCTCGCGACACCATGCCGAAACAGGCAGCTCCCTGCGCAACCGCAAGGTCGAGCCGATCGCACCGCAGGACCTGTGGATCCCATGACACGGACTCAGTACTGAACCAGGAGCTGATGACCTTCGTCAACTGCTCTTTGAGCACGGGAGATTCAAACAGACCACCATTAAACAGAATGATGTCCGGCCGCGCTGCCTGAGCATCGTCCTTAAGCATTTCGTTCTCTGCTGCCGCCTCTGCATGAGCACTCAGGAAGGATGACAGGTAACGTGTGATGACCGAGTCTGCCGCATAGGGCAGTCCGAATTCCTGAAAGCCACTCTGGTTCTCCTGAGGCTGCTGCGCAAAACTCTCGGCCGGCAGAAAACCATCGACCAGCACCTGCACGATCTCTTCACGAGTCACTGTTGTCTGAAGCGACCCGCCAATCAGCTTCGATCCACTGCCTGGCAGGCTGACTGTGAATTCATCGGGGGCCTCGTCTGCCAGCAGCACTTCCTTCACGCGACGCGCAGTACGAACGAGGACACTCCACTGACGAGGCGACAACTGCGCGACACCGGATTCGCGAAACCGATTTTCGATATAAGTGGCAAGTGTCAGGTCGAGATTGTCGCCCCCCAGAATCAGGTGATCCCCGACAGCAACGCGGTGGAAGACGACCTTCCCATCTTCGCCGGAACGAACTCGTATCAGTGTGAAATCCGTAGTGCCGCCACCAACATCGCAGACCAGAATCTTTTGCCCCGGCTGAACCAGTTCTTCCCAGTCTTCACGGTGACGATCAATCCACGCGTAGAACGCAGCCTGAGGCTCTTCGATGAGCAGGACACGATTCAATCCGGCCTTCTGAGCCGCCTGGATTGTCAGGTTTCGGGCCACTTCATCAAACGAGGCGGGAATCGTAAGGACGACTGTCTGTTCAGACAGTGGCGATTGGGGAAACTGATGTTCCCATGCATGTCGAATATGAGTCAGAACGCGACTGCTCACCTCCACCGGCGACAGGCGGTCCACGTCGTCGCCCCCCTGCCACGGCAGGATTCCAGCGGTCCGATCGACACCCGGATGGCACAACCATGACTTTGCGGAGGCGATCAGTCGGCCGGGGACCTGAATACCGTGGTCTCGAGCGAACACACCAACAAAGTGCCCGACAGATTCCTGCCCCCATGGGAGCTGCAGATCTGTTTCACGAAATTCGTCTGCAGCCGGCTGATAATGAAACGACGGAAGAGTCTCCCGGTCTTCCGTCTGAGCCGTGTCGACCAGTTGAGGGATCGGCAGCGTATGAACACGATGCGAGTCATCGCGAGTGTCGACGTAGCACGCGGCTGAGTTTGTTGTTCCCAGGTCGATTCCAACGACGTACCGTGGTCCTTCCTCAAGACTGTCCGGTGGTGTCATAGCGGGCTTCTATTCCTTGTCGAAGCGTCAGCTTGCGGCAACATCGGTGAATGAATCAGTCAGCAATCGCCTGGTATCGGAGCCAGTGGTCGGCCAGCACAATGGCGACCATCGCTTCTCCCATGGGCACAAATCGCGGCAACAGGCACGGATCATGCCGTCCTTTTGTGCTGATCTCGGTCAACTCTCCCGACGTGGTCACTGTTGGCTGCGGTTTTGCGAGACTGCTGGTCGGTTTGATGGCTGCCCGCAATACGATTGGCAGACCGGAGGTGATTCCTCCCAGCATCCCGCCGTGACGATTTGTCTGAGTCGTAATATTGCCGTCGTCTGACTTGAAGATGTCGTTGTTCTCACTGCCCCGTAACTCGGCACAGCCGAATCCAATGCCATATTCCACGCCTAACACAGCAGGCAGGCTGAAGAGGGCTTTTGCAAAGTCTGCTTTAATCTTGTCGAAGACGGGAGCCCCGAGTCCGGCCGGAACTCCGGTGACGACGATCTCCGAAACACCACCGATCGAATCCGTGTCTTTGCGAACCTCGTCGATCAGGTCGATCATTTTTTGTCCGGCATCGTAGTCCGGACAGCGAACAATGTTTGGACTGCCGTCAGGAAGCTGCTCGACCTGCTCCTGAGTCACCGCTTCCGGAGCAGGAACGCTGGCCTTGACCGGTCCAACCTGACACACGTAACCGGTCACGATTCCGCCGAAGGCCTGAGCAATCAGCTTTTTGGCAATGACGCCGGCAGCCACCCGTGCCGTGGTTTCTCGTGCGCTGCTGCGACCTCCGCCACGATAGTCGCGAAATCCGTAACGGGCGTCATACGTGTAGTCCGCATGGCCCGGACGATACTTGTCTTTGATGTCACTGTAGTCGCGACTTCGCTGATCCGTATTCCGAACCAGGATTGCGATGCTGGTTCCCGTGGTCACGCCTTCAAAGACGCCGGAAAGAATCTCTGGCAGATCGGCTTCTTTCCGCTGAGTCGTCAGGCGACTCTGACCAGGCCGTCGCCGTTCGAGGTCTCCCATCAGATCTTCAGCAGTGAGCGGCAACCCGGGCGGAACACCGTCCACGATGACCACATTACCCGGACCGTGGCTTTCACCTGCAGTGGTAATGCGAAAGAACTGACCAAAGGAGTTTCCGGACATGAGGCGATCTGGGAATACAGCGAAAAATAAAGATGAGAAACGAAGAATCGGGGGGGCACGCGTTGAGCATCCCGCCTGTTTGCTCACAATGAGTCTCCCTGACAACTTTATCGGCTGCCTCCCCCAAAACCATGCTTCAGCGGTTTATTTTGCTGTGGTTAGTTCTGTCTTCCGCCATCGCTTATGCCTGGCCGGATATTACAGACCTGCGTGACCCGTTTTTTGCCGCCAGGGACTGGCTGGGTGTGCTGGTGGTGATCACCATGTTCTGTGTGGGCACGGCACTGCCCATCGAAGAAGTCAATCAGCTTCGGAAACGCTGGGCCAGCGTACTGGCCGGCACGACACTTCAGTATGTGACGATGCCTTTGTTGGCGTGGATCGTTGTCAGGATCCTGGATCCGGACCCGCAAACGGCGGCCGGCATCCTGATCGTGGGCTGTGTGCCCGGAGCGATGGCGTCCAACGTGCTGACGCTGACAGCCCGGGGGAATGTCAGCTATTCGATCAGCCTGACGACCGCTGCGACCCTGCTCTCACCGCTGGCGGTGCCACTGACTCTGTGGCTCACGATTGGCTCAAAAGATTTTAATGGTCTCGAGGCAATCCGAACAATGCTTCTGTTTGTGGTGGCGCCCGTCTTCGTAGGGCACCTGTGCTCCCGCTGGTCGCCTCAGGCACGCAGGATTGCAAAGGTCGCCGCGGCTCCTGCCGCCAATCTGGCGATCCTTGCCATCATTGCCATCGTTGTGGCTAAGACACGTTCAAGCATATCTCAGACGACAGCTGGTCTCCTTGCAGGACTGGTGGTCATCAATGTGTGCGGCTACCTTGCTGGATACTTCAGTTCCGCAGCGATTCGCACACCCGAGAAGATGAGGCGTGCGTTGACGCTGGAAGTTGGGATGCAAAATGCCGGAACGGGAGTAGTGCTCGCTCAGAAGCTCTTTGGAGACGAGTCGGCTGCTCTGGTGCCGTGTGCTCTCTACACATTTGGCTGCATGCTGACGGGAACGATGCTGGCAACATGGTGGCACTTCCGGCCAGTCAACGAAACGGAAGATCTGGAGAGCTCGCCAGAGGCTCCCCAGTAGCGTGGGCACTGCCCACCAGAAACAAGAACGTGCATCATCAACGGGGGCCGGTGGGCGACGCCCACCCTACAGTCACACTCCGTGAACGTCTGTGCCCTCTGCGGTAATCCTGCCGGCCAGTTCACCACACAGGATCACGGAGTTGATTCTGCTGGGCACGTTTTGAGAAACTCACGGTGGGTTGCAACCAGCCAGCTGCGTGCGCCATCAGGCAAAGGCAGTGCAACAAAGTACTGCATGCTGCTCATCCGATCCCATGCTGATCAGCCACCGCAGGTCGGGCATGCCGCAGGTGTTGGGCAGCAGACTGGCTCGCGAATCAGATAGGTACGTGTGTATGGCAACCTGCGAGTCACCTGTTTGGCCACCATTCGAGTGCAGGTTGTTTCCACTTCTCGAGGAACCAGTCGCGATACTTTTCGCGTAACCGTGTATGGAACCTTTCGGGTCACACAGTAGGGGATCTTTCGTGTCCGCTGCTCCTGAACCATACGACAGGTGGTGTGAGGAATCTCCCGTGTCTTTTCTTCGGTCACGAACCGGCAGGTTCGGTATGGGATCCGCTGCGTCTCCTCCTCACAGACCATCTTGCAGACCTTGTAAGGAATTCGGCGAGTCATCTCTTTGGGAACCATTTTCGTCACTTTGTACGGGATCTTTGTGACGACCGTTTCCGGAACCATGCAGGTATAGGTAACGGGGCACTTCTTTCGCACAACCTGAGGCACCATGACCTGGTACGGGACGTCCTGCTGAACAACTTTGGGACACCAGACGCGGCGGCAGATCGTTCTGGGGGGAGCCTGAGTCATGCAGACACGTGGTCCCCACGGACCGGAGACCATGCGGGGGATCATGGGACCGGGAATACAGTGTTTCTGAGTCACCCACTGGCCGACTACTCGGCGAACACAGCGAGTCCGGGTTTCGCACTTCATTACAGTGTAGCAGCGTTCCTGCTCGATAGTCCGTGTGACCGGCTTCATGACCACTCGGCGACATTCTCGTTCTCGCGTTTCGCACACGGGTTCCATGACCGTGTATTTGCATTCGCGAACATGATCTTCCCAGACGGGACGCTGCACTGTGTACTTACACTCCCGAAACCCGGTGTCCCAGACCGGACGTCGGACAGTGTAGGTTTCCTGACGGGTGGCAGTTTCAACGACAGGCCGGCTGACGGTGTAGGTTTCTTCTCGGCAGGCGGTTTCTGTAACGAGTCGGTAGCAGGTTTCTTCGACGTTTTCGCAGACGTTTTCATAGACGGTACGTTTGGCCGTATATGTTTCCGGCTCGTAGACCGTGTTGCATACCGTTCGATAACACGTCTCAGTCGCCACACGGCAAGTCGTATAGCAACAGGACGGTGCACACGCCTGAGTCGGACAACAGTTATAAGAGGGAATGCCGCACAGTCCTGCGACAGCGGATTCGGAAGTCAGAGCAAACAGTGCCAGAAGCAGAGTGCTGCGAACAGACATGAGAATCTCCAGTGAATGGCAGATCCGTCTGCTCAAAAAACGTTTCCCTCCGGAAACGCAGTGGCTCGGCAGGAATCCCGCCGCAATGTCAGTTGCGTATTTTTACCTCGAGACTCAGATCCAGGGCCCGAGAGTTGATTCGCGGTCGTAATTCCTGGGTAATTCCTGCCACGAATTCCGGTCGCATAAGAAATGTAAACCAGGAAAAATGGCGTAGTCCAGGTAAATCGGGCGGCAACCCAGGGATTCTATGTTCCAAAAGTCAACACTGAGGCACCACCCGACACGTCTCCCAGCGTCATGATTCGAAGCGGCGCAAACCATGTAAAGATGACAATTCGACTTACAAACGTCGGCTGCGTCAAAACCGCAGTGGTGAGACCTGGAAAACAGTCCGTGTCGGAATCGCAACAGCCAGCTGTCGAGTAGTGTCTTTTTGACGGGCCAGCTGGCAAATGCTGCCGTCTGGTCGGTCAACGTACGGTCAATTGAGTCTTCGCGAAGATGTTCTCACGGATTGGTGACGTTTGGCATTCGGATTGCCACAGCGGTAGAGTGCAGGCGTGCTTTTCTGTGCGACCAGACTAATTAATCCAATAAACATGTTACATGCTGATAATTCTCTGCTGGAACTCCCGTTCGACGAGTGGTGGTTCTGTGTGGTTGTACTGATTGTACTGGTCTTTGTTATCTGGGCGGTTGCTCGGTTCACAACCTCCGTGTCCAAAGATATTGATCCTGCGGAGACCGACCGGCAGATGTTGACAGCTGTTCGCGATTTGAAGACCGAGGGTGAGTTGTCTGAAGAAGAATACCGATCGATCAAGAGTCGACTTGTGGACCGCCTGACGGAGACGGCGGATCCGGAAGACTCTGACACAGACGATGAATCGGCAGAAGCTGACACTTCCGCTGATTCGGACTCACTCACGACACGTACGATCAAAGAGAAGTCAGCGGACTCACCGGCAGTTGAAGAGGAAAGGATCTCTTCACCTGAAGATGAAATTGACGAAAACGGAAAAAACGACCAAACGCATGCCTAATGGGTGATCTCCCATTCATCAATTGGTCAAACATTCACCGAATCGTCGAACGTTGTTTCTCGGAGATACAAAAGACAGCCGACCTTGTCGGTGAAACACTGGAAAGAACACGGTTGGCAGGGAAGCCCACCAATTGGAGTCCTCCCCCTAACTGTTTGTGCAGAATCTGCTGATCAGGTTCCAACTCCCGAGCCAGGAGTCAGCAACCTGCACAATTGTTGACCAAAGGAAATGTGATGCCGTCAGGTAAGGAATTCGGAACAGGCAAAAAGTCCTCGCAGGGCAAGCGAAACGCCAACTGCTCATTTTGCCGTAAGAACTACCGGGAAGTCGGACCTCTGGTGGAGGGGCCCGAAGACGTCTACATCTGCGGTGAGTGCATCGAGCTCTGCCAGTCCATTCTGGACCAGGAGCGTCGTCGCCGAGGATCAACCAGCAAGCTGTTCACGCGAGTGCCTTCGCCTCGTGAACTTGTCGCAGAACTTGACGAATACGTCATCGGCCAGGAGCAGGCCAAGAAACTGCTTAGTGTTGCTGTGCACAGTCACTACAAGAGACTAATGCACCAGCACGAAGGAGCTGACGACGAAGTAGAGATTGAGAAGTCGAACATTCTGCTGATGGGCCCAACAGGGTGCGGGAAGACGCTCCTCGCCAAGACCCTTGCCCGAGTTCTGCAGGTTCCGTTTGCCATCGGCGATGCAACCACACTGACCGAAGCTGGTTATGTTGGTGAAGACGTTGAAAACCTGCTGCTCAAGCTTCTTCATTCGGCAGACTTCGATATTGAAGCCGCTCAGCGTGGCATTATCTTCATCGATGAGATCGACAAGATTGGCAAGACAAGCCAGAACGTGTCGATCACTCGAGACGTATCCGGCGAAGGTGTTCAGCAGGCATTGCTGAAGATGCTGGAAGGAACGGTTGCCAACGTCCCACCACAGGGCGGCCGCAAACACCCTGAGCAACAGTACATTCAGATTGACACCACCAATATTCTCTTTATCTGCGGTGGAACATTCGTCGGTCTGGAAGACATCATCGCCCGTCGGCTGGGCCGCAAGGTCATCGGATTTGGCAACAACTCCGACACCGATGAAGAAGCAATTCGTCGCGAGCTGCTGAGCAAGGCCGATGTCGATGACATCATGGAATTCGGCCTGATTCCTGAATTGCTGGGACGACTCCCTGTCATGGGCACTCTGACTCCGCTGACCGAAGAAGCTCTTGTTCGCGTGCTCACCGAGCCCCGAAACGCTCTGGTTCGTCAGTATCGCAAGCTGTTTGAAATGGAAGACTGTGCTCTCGAGTTCTCCGAAGGGGCACTCTTCGAGATCGCACGGCAGGCTCGCGAACGAGACACCGGTGCCCGCGGTCTACGCAGCATCGTTGAGAAGGCCATGTTCGAGATCATGTACGAACTGCCGGAACAGGACAAAGGCCAGACCTTCCAGATCACGGAAGAAATGGTTCGCGGCGAAGTTTCCATGCTGGGTGGGGACTCAGCAGCAGCCTGATCTGTTGACCGGACAACCTGAACGAATCTCGGCACCGTGTGAACCTTTCACACGGTGCCGTTTCTGTTTGGTATCGACGAGGGCGGGATCCTGTAAAAATGAATTCCTGAGCGGGGCGAACCAACCAGGTGACGCTCCCGGGGGACTATCGTGGCTCGGCCGAGCGACAGGGTTTTCGGCTAATCCACACCTGAGAACAGGTACGGAACGGAGACATGGCACAAACCGGGACAGACCCAATTCAGCAACGCGAGTTTGCCTTTCGTGTGGTTCAACGGCTGCGCGATGCGGGCTATGAGTCGCTCTGGGCTGGAGGCTGCGTTCGGGACGCGTTGCTGGATCGACAGCCGGACGACTATGACGTGGCGACCAGTGCCACACCGGAACAGGTTATGCAGGTCTTTCGCCGGACCATTCCGGTCGGAGTCAGCTTCGGAGTTGTCATGGTGCCCGGCAGGAAACCCGGCGACGGTCAGATCGAAGTAGCGACGTTTCGCGCGGATGGCGACTACCTCGACGGTCGCCATCCTGCGGATGTTGTCTTCTGCTCTGCGGAAGAAGACGCGCAACGACGCGATTTCACGATCAATGGAATGTTCTTTGATCCGATCGAAGAACGCGTGATCGATTATGTGGGTGGACAGGACGACCTAAAGGCAGGCATTCTCCGCGCAATTGGCAATCCGGAAGACCGGTTTACGGAAGACAAGCTCAGGATGCTGCGTGCTGTGAGGTTCGCTGCAACCTATGAACTTGAGATGGACGCTGCAACTAAGTCTGCGATTCAGCGTCTGCATGCTGATCTGATTCAGGTGAGCGTTGAGCGAATTGCTCAGGAACTCCGTCGAATGCTGTCCCATTCCACACGACACATTGCGTTTGAGCATCTGCAGGACACCCAACTGCTGAAGGTAATTTGTGCCGGAGAACTTGCGAACGCAAACTCGCAGGCAGTTAACGCTCTGCGACATCTTCGCATGCCGCGATTCGAGTCAGCATTTGCCCTGCTGGGTGGGCACCTGATTGATCCTGATCAACCGCCCGGAAAACGCGGGGGGCCGCTGCAGGACCTGTGCCGTGGCCTCAAACTCTCCAACACAGAGACAAGCGATATCAGCTGGCTTGCGCATTCTCTCTTTCAGATTGCGGCGCCATCGGAGCTTCCGCTCCACCAGCTCAAACCGATTCTCGCTGACCCCCGTTATAAACTGCTGATCGACATCAGCAAAGCCGTGGATGCCGGTGCCTCAAGTGCGCCTGATGCCGCTCGGTGGATCGAACATTATTTGAGCGATACGACTGAACAACAGCTGAACCCACAACCTTTGGTCTCCGGCGGTGACATTGAGAGCCTCGGCGTTCCCAAAGGCCCGGTGTTTGCAAAACTGCTGCAGGAAGTCAGAAGAGCGCAGCTGGACGAAGAAGTGGGTACACGGGAGGAGGGCCTCGCGTTGCTGCAGCGTCTTGCAGAAAGTCGTCAGGATTGAGGTCAGCTGTTGATGAGCTGACTCACAAGCATCACGATGCCGGTCGTAACAACATGCAGCCCCACCGCAGGGATGGCTGTGACCTCAATGATCAGCCCGGAGATGAGAATTAGGACACCGAGACTGATTACGATGCCCTTCATGTCAGCTGTCTCTCTAAACGACTGATCAACACCTGGCGTTACAGGGACGCGGCGACTCCAATCGGTTTGCGTGCCATGGGCCGCAGTTTCTCCACTCGACCAGAGATGATGATACCGAAAGTCGGAAACGGGCCCGTGAGGAGACGTGTCAGAATGTTCTGATTTGCATTGGACGCTGTCCGTCTTAAGATCGCGGCATGCGAATCATAACCCCCATTTTACTCGCCTGTCTGGCCGCTGTCGTTCACTCATCTGATGCTGATGCCGAACCGCATCGGCCAAATATCATCTTTATCTTTGTTGACGACCAGGGTTACTACGACCTTGGGTGTTACGGCGCAACAGAAGTGAAAACTCCGCGAATTGATGCTTTGGCCAAAGAGGGGACTCGGTTCACCGACTATTACGCAGCTGCTCCTATCTGCAGTCCCTCGAGAGCCGGCCTGCTCACCGGCTGCTATCCTCGCCGAGTGGGCAACCAGATCTGGGTGCATCGCCCTGACTCGCATTCCGGACTGAACCCTGATGAGCTGACGATTGCCGAACTCCTGAAGTCTACCGGGTATCGGACGGCCTGCATTGGCAAATGGCACCTGGGTTTTCACGAACCGTTTCTCCCCAGGAACCAGGGGTTCGATCACTACTTTGGACTGCTGCACAATCTGGATTCATTTGAAGTTGTGCACTACGAAGACAAGGGTGGTGTCCCGCTGCTGAAGAATGACCAGGTTGTGAAACGCCCTGCGGATCCCTCTGAGCTGACACGGCTGTATACC
>MDSW01083119.1_pt1 | contig 10170 bp, 7 predicted proteins | sample 811171 | NCBI WGS metagenome assembly MDSW01 (sample SAMN05326641, study PRJNA326480) | marine metagenome | isolation source: seawater | place: Atlantic Ocean: North West | collected 2012 | reverse complement strand
TAAAAAACTAGAAGCGCTACATCCCTAATCGTTGACAGAGAGGCAGTAGGTACCTATTTGTCTGCCACCCGCTTAATGGTAAATTGCGGAGCCTGCAAGAAAATCCGCGTTTTATAAGAGAGGCTAAATGTTCGCTGCGCTAGCAGAGAGTGTTTTCGGAAGTGCTAATAGTCGCTATCTGAAACGACTTGAAAAAAAGATTTCGCAAATCAATGCCCTTGAGCCTGAGCTCAGCGCTTTGAGTGACGAAGTGCTGCGTTCGCGCACTGAAAATTTACGTGCACGCCATAAATCAGGCGAAACACTCGATGAACTGCTATGTGAAGCCTTTGCAGTAGTTCGCGAGGCCGCAAAACGTACCCTCGGTCAACGCCATTTTGATGTTCAGCTTTTAGGTGGCATGGTCTTGCATGAAGGTGCCATTGCCGAAATGAAAACCGGAGAAGGCAAGACGCTCGTCGCAACGCTACCGGTCTATCTCAACGCTTTAGGTGGTCAAGGGGTCCACGTAGTAACTGTCAATGACTACCTCGCACAACGCGATGCTCGCTGGATGGGTCAAGTATATGAATTTCTGGGGCTGACAGTAGGGTGCATAATCCATGGCCTAGAAGACCTGGAACGTCAGCAAGCATATGCTGCCGATGTAACATATGGGACAAATAACGAATTCGGCTTTGATTATCTCCGCGATAATATGAAGTTCCGCCTTGAAGATATGGCGCAGCGGAAATTCAACTTCGCTATCGTCGATGAAGTAGACAGTATTTTGATTGATGAAGCGAGAACACCTTTGATCATCTCTGGACCTACCGAAGATTCATCGGAAATGTATCGGCGCATTGATGAACTAATCCCGCACTTAGCCGAAGAACATTACGAAAAAGATGAAAAGCAAAGGACCGTAGCACTCACAGAATCCGGTGTGGAGAAAATCGAGGAGCTACTAGCTAAAACAGATTTGATGAACGGACCTTCTTTATACGACATCAATAACATCGCAGTCGTACATCACGTGAATCAAGCGCTTAAAGCTCATACCATGTTCCAAATCGATACAGATTATATCGTAACGGATAATCAGGTTATTATCATCGACGAATTCACTGGTCGCATGATGGAGGGGCGCAGATATTCTGAAGGTCTTCATCAAGCTCTTGAAGCCAAAGAACATGTAGAGGTTCAAAACGAAAATCAGACCTTAGCTTCAATAACCTTCCAAAATTATTTCCGGCTCTATCCCAAGCTAGCAGGGATGACGGGCACAGCCATGACAGAAGAAGGCGAATTTGCCGATATATATGGGCTCGATGTTGTTGAAGTCCCAACACATAAACCCTGTGTGCGTGAAGATCTCCATGATGAGGTTTATCGGACGGCAGCCGAAAAGAACGAAGCAATTATAGCACTGATTGAGGACTGTATAGCGCGCAACCAACCTGCTTTAGTAGGTACAATTTCTATTGAAAAATCAGAACAACTCGCCGCCATCCTAAAAGAACGCAAAATCGCACATAACGTCCTTAATGCGCGATACCATGAGCAAGAAGCGTTTATTGTTGCTCAAGCAGGTAAGCCAGGACAGGTAACTATTTCAACAAACATGGCGGGGCGCGGTACCGACATACAACTCGGTGGCAATGTTGATATGCAGGTGCTTGAGGAACTCCGACAAATCAAGAGTGAGAAGAAACGAAACGTAGAAGAGCCGGGTATTCGTGCCAGGGTTGAAGGCGAAATTGAGGCGGCACGCGAAATTGTTTTGAATGCTGGTGGTCTTTATATCATTTGCACGGAGCGCCATGAATCTCGTCGGATAGATAACCAGCTTCGTGGACGCTCTGGCCGCCAAGGAGATCCTGGTGCATCCAAGTTTTTCCTATCCCTAGAGGACGATTTAATGCGCATTTTCGGGTCTGAGCGTATCGATACAATGCTGCAAAAACTTGGCCTCGAAAAAGGTGAAGCAATTGTCCACCCATGGATAAACAAGGCCTTAGAGAAAGCACAACGCAAAGTAGAAGAACGTAACTTTGAAATTAGAAAAACACTGCTTCAGTTCGATGACGTTATGAACGATCAACGGAAAGTCATTTACGAACAACGTCGTGAACTTATGGAAGCAGCTGATGTTTCTAATACTGTCACTGATATGCGGCTAGAGGTTATCGAAAACATCGTATCCAAATGCATACCTGAGAAGGCTTATGCGGAACAATGGGACACAGAAGCACTGCACGAAGAAATTCTGCGAATTGCAGGCCTCGACCTCCCCGTTGCGGATTGGGCAAAAGAGGAAGGCATAGCTGATGAAGAAATCAGCGAAAGACTTACTGATGCCATCAACCGGCGCATGGCTGAAAAAGTAGCTAATTACGGTCCTGAGATGATGCGGGTCGCCGAAAAAAGCGTATTGTTACAAGTTCTCGATCAAATTTGGAAAGAGCATCTTTTGGCGCTTGACCATCTCCGCCAAGGTATTGGACTACGCGCCTATGCACAAAAAGATCCACTTAATGAATACAAGCATGAAGCCTTTGATTTATTCGATCAAATGCTAGCGATGTTACGCGAAACTGTCACACAGGTTCTTTGCCATATGGAAATTTCTGACGAAGATCCTGATGGGTTAATGGATTATGAGATCGGCGATATAGAAGAATCTCGGAATGACCCAGCATTTAGTGGTGACCCCGGTATGGCGGCAATTCCTGATAGTATCCACCCAGCGGTTCAGGCTCAATCAACTCAACAAAGTCCAACCGTACTCCTAGCCGGCACCGATCCAGCGGATGTGCCAGTAGGATGGCGGCTTCATGAGCCTCTTGGTCGTTGGATAGATCCGGAAGACCCAGAAACGTGGGGCAAAGTTCCCCGAAATGCGGCTTGCCCATGCGGGTCGGGGAAAAAATTCAAGATATGTCATGGCCGGGTAACATGAGGCACCAGAAAAGCAGCAATCATTTCCTATGATGAGAGCGCTTCATTACCAAGCTTTACAAACCTTTCGCGTCTTTGCGAGAGCAATGTTGTGTCTCCCAACTCGTCAATTTCCCCAAGTGCCTGATCAATCCCATCACCGACACGTTTTATCGTATCATCGCGATTTCGATGGGCCGCTCCAAGGGGTTCAGGAATAATAGAATCTATTACGCCAAGGCGAAGTAAGTCCTTCGCCGTCATTTTCAAGGCGTCAGCCGCTTCCTTTGCGTAATCCGCGCTCCGCCACAAAATGGAGGCACAGCCCTCTGGAGAAATAACAGAATAAACCGCGTTTTCCATCATTAGGACACGGTTAGCCGCAGCAATTGCAATCGCACCTCCACTGCCACCTTCACCAATCACTACACTAACAATTGGAACATGCAATCCCAGGGAAACTTTAATAGAACTAGCGATAGCTTCTGCTTGCCCGCGTTCTTCAGCACCAATTCCTGGATAGGCTCCTGGGGTGTCAACGAGCGTAATAATTGGTAGAGAAAACTGCTCAGCCAGCTTCATCAGCCGCTGCGCTTTCCTATAGCCCTCCGGCCGCGCCATACCGAAATTGTGTTTAACACGGGTCTCCGTATCCTTTCCTTTTTCGTGCCCCAAAATAACTACGGACCGCCCCCTAAACCTTCCCAACCCGCCTATAATTGCATGGTCTTCCGCAAAGGCTCGATCACCAGAAAGTGGCGTGAACTCAGTAATCAGTGCAGAAATATAGTCGACACAATGTGGTCTATCTGGATGACGGGCCACCATTACAGTTTGCCAGGGAGTTAACTTTGTATAGATCTGTTTCAGAGATTTATCGATACGCCCCTGTAATTTGGATAGCTCGTCAGCAATTTTTATATCACCAATATCGGACATGTGACGGAGTTCTTCCATCTTACCTTCCAACTCAGCAATTGGCTTCTCAAATTCAAGAAAGTTAGTCATATCAACCTCTTAACTTATCTTACTAGGATAAAGACCCATTCACTGTATTATGTGCCAACGGGTGGAAATTATGGACAAGAGATTTTAATCTTTCATCCAGAACATGCGTATATATTTGTGTGGTCGAAATATCGGAATGCCCAAGCATTTGCTGTACCGAGCGCAAATCAGCGTCATGCGCTAATAAATGGGTAGCGAATGCATGACGTAAAATGTGCGGTGACACGGCAGAAGGAGGTATCCCAGCCTTAATTGCAAGTTCTTTTAGCTGACGAGCAAACATACCCCGCGTCAAGTGACCCTCTTTTGCTCTTTTCGAAGGGAAAAGCCAAAAAGAGTTGGGGTCCTTTTTTAAAAATACGGGTCTTACTTCTTCCCAAGCCTGAATCGCTTCTCGAGCAGGCAAACTCAGGGGTATAATTCGTTCTTTCCCTCCCTTACCTCTCACAGTAACAACTGACCGGTCGCGAGCCAAAGCGCCCACCGGCAGGCCAACAAGTTCGGAAACGCGCAGACCCGTCGCATAAAGCAACTCAACTAAAGCAGCGAGTCTTAGGCCGCTGGGGCCAGGGCAAGAATGCGCTTCAGATAATAATGTTTCGACATCATTTTCCGCCAGTACTTTTGGCAGGGGGCGCCCTCGCCGGGGGCTTTCAATAGATTCAGAAGGATCATCAGATCGAATTTCTTCAGCGATCAGAAAAGAAAAATATTGGCGGAGCGCGGAAAGCCTGCGCGACATAGTTGTCGGTGCTATACCGGCAAGACTCATGGACGCCATAAAAGAGCGCACTGATCCAATTGAGGCCTCCGCTGAAATCACAGCACTTCGCGCCAAAAACCTTTCGAAAGCTACAAGGTCCCGACGATAAGAGTCAGCTGTATTTTTAGATACCCCGCGTTCAACCTTGAGCACACGCAGGAAAGCCTCTACATGACATGATAAAACTATCGTATCAGAATTTTTTATCGCTCGTTCAGACTTATTAGAGCCCTGATTCAATCGCTATCTCCAGTGCAATTGCTTGTGCTTCCTTATCAAAACCTAAGCGTTTAAGTGCTGCAATAGACATTTCGACCGCGGGTAAATTTTCAGGAACCGTTCCCCGACTGCCCAGGGCTATTAAAGATAAAACCACGGCACCGCCGCGGCTACCCGCCACCGCAGCTTGAGATAGAGCATTTCGCACGGATGCTCGCGGGCCGTAATTCTTTACTGTGTTTGCATCATCAAATATCGCCCATAGCTCTGACGGTATAGTCACACCCATAGAATTTATGAGGCTGAAAAAGGTTTGTATTCTCGTTCCTTTATCTTCACTAGCGCCTCCCCGTGCTTTCCACCAAGTTAAAATTGCCTCTGGTGTGGCCAGACCAATAGGGTCTTCCGATAGCAAAACATATAGAGGCCAAAGCCCCGCTTTTTTATCGTCTTTCACATCTTGCGTTTTTGCAAACGAGAGCCAACGTCTAGCACCCCCCACATCATTCGCGGCGATTAAAATGCGAGCTGCATCTCCCGAAAACCATGCCAACTCAGATGAAGGCGTCAATGCTATGACCATGGGTGCTAACCCAAGCGCCATTAATCGCAATTTTCCCTTTTCCCGTGCCATTTGAAGCGCGGCTGTTATGATTTTTGCGCGCGTTGCGGGCAACTCCGATCTCATAGCAGCTTGAATTAATAGGGCGCGCGCCTTGGCGTCCCAATTGTTTGAGGCAGTAGCCACAGCCTTCTCTAAGGTCGTTTTCTCAAAATTCACCGCATTATAAATTTCTACAAGCGTTTCTTTATTAAGAACTCCAAATTCTACCGCTTCTTCAGCGGCTGTTAAGCGAATATGAAGAGCAGCGTTAGGGCTTAAGGCAATTGCTCGAAGAGCCGCAGGCGACGCCTTTTCAGTAATATCTTCCGGTAGTGCAAGCCCCGCAGAACGCATAAGTGATAAAAGTAGTGCCGACGGTCCAGTCAAACTTTCGACTACCGGGGGAGTAGCCCCGGACAACCTCTCCATGGCAGCAAAGAATGCTGGGTGGATCGTGCTTGATCTTTCGGCCAACACCTCAGACATTAGCGCCGCCTCAGCCTTTTTCCCCGCCATTGCAAGACAAAAAGCTATCGACTGTTGCCAATAAATACCTTTAAATTCATTACTATAGGCCCTTATCATTTGACAAGCACCAGCAGTATCATTCCCAAATAATCGTCCATCAATACCGATACGAGCCAAATATTCGTCAGCAGGCCGATTTGTTGTTGAAGAGATCAAAGCAAGTGCTGATTTGAGATCTCCTGATGCAAACAACGCACCCACCCTCAACGCCAACAGCCCTGGCTGCACCTTTATTCGTTTTGGCGCAACAGCCTGCGTCAGCAGTAAACGTCGCATCAAATTGCGCATGGCGGGCGAACGAACCTTAGATGGCAACATAGCAATCGCCCGAGTAACAAATGCTCGGCTAGTCCCTTGCCACATTTCTATGCCAAGGCCACCGTTTGTATCGTCGATTATTCCTACAGAGTCAGAATCCAGATCACTCAAAGCTTGGATAGCGACCGGCCCGTCACTGCCATCGGAAGGAGAAATGGGCCTGTATGCCTTGGAAGGTAAAAGTTGTCGGGATTCAGAACTCGATGTCGTTTCTAGCGCAACCGGCCGCCGCGGGATCAAACGGACAGGGTCAAGATTAGGTGTAGCTTTTATATTGTTTGGCAATACAGTTTGCGCGAGCTGTAACCGCGAGGCGGTGACCGGTGACAAGTAAAGCGTAAATATCAGAACGCTTGCCAGAATTGCAAAAGAGAAAGGCTGCTTAGCGAGGGAACCGTTCATCAGGAATTATCTTTTCGATCATGAATGAAGGAGCAGGAATATCCCACATGGCTAAGAAAGTAACTCCACCAATTATTAGGACAACAAAAAAAATTAATATAATAGCTGTCAATCGCATCATTTATGCCACGCAGTGTTCAGGGTGCGGCTAATATCTCGTCACCAATTCTTTCGTGTATCATGCCACGGTATGCAGATGCCAGTTATTTATGATTCCACGCGACATAATTCAAAATCCGGCCTATATTTGTGATAGCCACGCGAAATAGTTTTTAATCGTGGCAAATTTTAGGCAGCGTGCCTATAAGGATTCAGAGATTTAACAAGCCGAACATCGTGGCTAACTTCTTTTCGACAGAACAATGAGCGCGAACAAGCTAATACATATACCTAGAACCATCGTCCTGGTGGGATTAATGGGTGCAGGGAAAACCTGCATAGGAAGAAGGCTAGCGGAGCGGCTCAGTTTGCCATTTGTGGACGCTGACGACGAAATTGAAAAGTCTGCTGGATGCTCAATACCCGATCTTTTTGACTTATATGGCGAAGCTGAATTTCGTAGCGGCGAAAGAAGAGTTATAAAACGCCTTTTAAATGAACCTGTTCATGTTTTAGCCACTGGTGGCGGCGCTTTTGTTGATGACCATACGCGAAGGCGGATAAAAAAAATGGCGTTATCAATTTGGATACGAGCCGACATTGAACTTTTATTAAGCCGTACCAAAAGGCGTGATAATCGCCCATTACTTAAGGGCACAAACCCGAGAGAAAAGCTAGAACAGCTTATAAAGCAGCGCTATCCTGCTTATGAACAGGCAGATATTGTTGTTGAAAGCGGTCGCGAACCGCCGGATATTACCGTAAATCAAGTCATTACTGCCCTTGAGGTTTTTATCTCATCGTCCACTTATACCACGGCCAGTACGTAGTCATGACACAGGTCGAAACTTTTCAAGTTGATTTGAGGGATCGAGGTTATCAAATACTGGTAGGGCCCAATTTACTCTGCAACGCTGCCCAGCACCTCTCACCATTAATTCGGCACAAACCAGTAATTATCATTACAGACAGTAACGTCTCGCGGCACCACCTCGAAAAACTGACTAACTCGTTTATAAATGGTGATATCGCGTTCTCCGTTATTACATTACCAGCAGGTGAGGGCCAAAAGGGTTTTGAGGGTTTGCAGAATCTGATCACAGCAATTCTCGACAAAAAACCAGAACGAAGTTCTACCTTAGTTGCTTTAGGAGGCGGGGTTATCGGCGACCTTACCGGTTTTGTAGCGAGTATAATCTTACGAGGAATCGATTTTGTACAAATTCCGACTACGCTTCTAGCTCAGGTCGATAGTTCCGTTGGTGGTAAAACTGGTATTAATACGCAACATGGTAAAAATTTAGTTGGTAGTTTTTATCAGCCACGTTTGGTTCTATCAGACACAACAGCATTAGATACCCTGCCCCAGCGTGAATTATTGGCTGGATATGCCGAAATAGTGAAATACGGACTCATTGGAGATAAAGACTTTTTCGAATGGCTAGAACAAAACGGTAAAGCCCTTGTTGGCGGAAGCCAAAACCATCGCAAACATGCCATCGTTGCCAGTTGCCAAGCTAAAGCTAAAATTGTTTCAGAGGACGAAAAGGAATTGGGAACCCGCGCTCTACTGAATTTTGGGCATACATTTGGGCACGCCCTAGAGGCAGAAACCGGTTTTAGCGAGAAGCTTTTGCACGGTGAGGCCGTCTCTATCGGAATGGTGATGGCCTTCGATTTATCTGTACAGATAGGTATCTGCCCTCCAAAAGATTCTGCCATCGTCAAGGCTCACCTTACTTCTATGGGTTTGCCGATCCGGCCAACAAATGTTCCTGATCAAACTTGGTGTAGCGATAAGCTACTCAGGCATATGGCTCAGGACAAAAAAGTACACAAAGGAAAGATGACCTTTATTCTCACACGTGGTATTGGCGACGCTTTTATAACGTCAGAAGTGAGCACTAGAGAAGTTAAAGCACTATTATCCAAAGCGATCGCCATATAATTGACGATATTTAAGGAGTATTAGTCACATGACCGACGCTCAACAGGACGTCTAAAGATGGAGATCGAAACACTTGCTACCATTGGTGGTATTGTAATTTTATTAATTCTCTCGGGTGTTTTTTCGGGATCGGAAACCGCCTTAACAGCAGCATCCCACCCGAGGATGCACCTCCTTCAAAAACGCGGCAATCGGCGTGCTGCTATCGTTACTAGACTTTTTGCAAGTAGAGAAAAATTGATTGGCGCCATCTTACTTGGCAATAATTTAGTCAATATTTTAGCATCAGCCCTAGCCACGAGCTTATTAATCAAAGAATTTGGCGAGACTGGGGGAATTTTTGCGACTATTGCCATGACTGTCCTTGTTTTAATTTTTGGCGAGGTTATGCCAAAGACTTACGCCCTCCACAACGCAGACCGCGTAGCTCTTCGAGTCGCACCAGTCTTTAGATACGTCGTCGCCTTCTTATCGCCAATCACCCACACGATTAACTTATTGATTTCATTATTATTAAGTCCTTTTCGCGAGAAAGTTGCCACTGATGATAAACTAGCTATAGCGGAAGAAAATCTCCGTGGAGCAATTGATCTCCACATGGGAGATGAACCAGCAGTTCAGCGCGAACGGGTTATGCTCCGCTCAATTCTTGATCTTTCTGATGTTAACGTTGGTGAGGTAATGCACCACCGTCAGGATATTTTCATGGTTGATTCGGACCTTCCGGCTAGCGAAATCATAAAACAGGTAGTGAATAGCCCATACACCCGCATTCCGCTTTGGCGCGGGGAACCTGATAATATTGTGGGTATCATCCATGCCAAAGTTTTACTTCTTCATGTACATCGCAACCAAGGAAATCTCGATCGGATCGATATTGATTCTGTAACAGCACCGCCATGGTTTATTCCAGAATCGACATCCCTGGATGATCAACTTCAGGCCTTTCGTCGTCGTCAGGAACATTTTGCCTTAGTCGTTGATGAGTACGGCTCGCTGATGGGAGTAGTTACGCTTGAAGATATTTTAGAAGAAATCGTGGGCGATATTGCGGACGAGCACGACGAAGTGCCGGTCGGTGTGCGTCCACAAAGCGACGGGAGCTACCTCGTTGATGGTCGAGTAACCATCCGGGACCTTAACCGACGTCTGAACTGGGAGCTTCCCGACGACGATGCCGCAACAATCGCAGGCCTTGTTATCCAAATAGGGCGGGTTATCCCAAACGAAGGCCAAATATTTACCTTCGAAGGTTTTCGCTTTCAAGTCGTAAGTAGGCGCAAAAATAGGCTGGCTCTCATTCATATCACCTCACCAGGTCAAATGGAGACGGATACATCGGAAAGGGTTTTGGAATAACTC
>MDSW01078495.1_pt1 | contig 10170 bp, 10 predicted proteins | sample 811171 | NCBI WGS metagenome assembly MDSW01 (sample SAMN05326641, study PRJNA326480) | marine metagenome | isolation source: seawater | place: Atlantic Ocean: North West | collected 2012 | reverse complement strand
TATCATCAGAAATATTAACATTGTTCTTTTTGGCAAAATTTCTGCAAAGTTCTGGTGTAATTGTGGCCTCAAGATGAACATGAATCTCAGCTTTGGGAATATGATGTATTGAGTTCATAAGAAATTTTTTATATCTATATATCTATTAAAATACTAATGACAGATTTTTCGAAATTATCCAGAAGAAAGTTTATATACGGAGCAACATGTACATGTGGGGTTTCGCTATTACTACCTTCATGCGCAGATGTTGCATTAACAGATAGAAAACAAATTAAAATATTTGGAGATGAATTTTTATATTCAAAAACTTTTCCAGCTTATGAAAATTTTAAATCTCAAAATAAATTAATAACTAACACTGCTGAATCTGATAAATTAGAAGAAATAGGATTTAGAATTAAGGATGCTATAAATGTTTACTACGCAAGTAGGGAAGAAAAAGATCCAACACATAATTTTCAATGGGAATTTGTTCTAGTAGATAATGATAAAGTTAAGAATGCATGGTGTATGCCTGGAGGAAAAATTGCATTTTATTCTGGAATTCTTCCCATAGCTAAAAATGATGATGGAATTGCTTCTATTATGGGCCATGAAATTGCGCATGCAGTAGCAAGACATTCTGCTGAAAGAATGAGTAGAGCTATGCTTATTGATACTGGAAAATACGCGTTGGAAACATTTGTATTAGGTCAAAGATTACCAAGTATATCTGGACAATTAAGAACTTATGGACTTGATTTGCCCTTCAATAGAAATCAGGAGTCAGAAGCAGATTATCTGGGAATTATATTTTCTAATTTAGGTGGCTACAATATTGATGAGTCTTATAAAATTTGGGAAAGAATGCAAGAAGCTGGAGGTAAAGGACCTGCTGAATTTTTCAGCACACATCCTTCTCCAAAAAATAGAATTATAAAACTAAAAGAATGGATACCTCAGGTTAGGATAGATTATCCATCTATAAAAGCTTAATTTTTTTGAAAATGATAGTATGATGAATAATATAATAAAATTAATATAAATTTATGTCATTACTTTCAATAAATAATCTAAGTCACTCAATAAATAATCGTATAATACTTAAAAATATAAATTTTGAATTAAAAAAAGATACTATTGCATGCATTCTTGGACCTTCAGGAAGTGGTAAAACTACCCTATTAAAACTAATTGCTGGTTTAGAAAAAACCCAAACTGGAAATATCATAATCAATGGAGCGGAGGTCAGTAATTCCAATAAACATATTCCAACAGAAAAAAGAAGGATTGGATTTCTTTTTCAAGATTATGCTCTATTTCCACATTTAACAGTTAAGGAAAATCTTCAATTTCCAATTAATTCTAAAAATTCAATTCACACAATTGATGATGTTATTAATTTAATCAAACTTCCCAATTCTTTAGACAAATATCCTCACGAACTTAGTGGAGGTGAACAGCAAAGAGTAGCTTTGGCAAGATCAATTATTTCTCAACCTGATTTACTACTATTGGATGAACCTTTTTCAAGTTTAGATTTAAATTTAAGAGAAGAAGTAAGGGATGATACTCTTCATTTGCTTCAAAAATCTAATGTTTCTGTAGTTATTGTAACTCACGATCCTTTTGAAGCTATGTTTATTTCAAATCAAATTAATGTGATGGATACCTCAGGAAGAATCATTCAATCTGGAAGTCCTTCTGATTTATATAACTATCCAAAAAATTCTTATGTCACTGAATTTTTTGGTGAAACCAATAGATTTCATGGAAAGGTTAATGGTTCTTTTGTTGAGACACCCTTGGGCAAAATCAAAGCGCCGGACAATCTTGAAAATAAAGATGTCGTTGTACATATTAGACCTCGTGGGATTAAATTAACTGAACAACCAACGCCTGTTAATGGGATAAAAGGAACAGTTATGGCTTCTAAATTAATGGGATCCTTTAGCTTCATTCATCTTTCAGTTTTAAATAACAAAAATGAAATTATTCATATTCATAGTCATATGCCACCCGAATTTAATCCAAAGCAAGCATCTGCCGTGGAAATAAAAATTGATGAAAGTCAAACTTTCATATTTACAAATTAATAACTTTGTTTTTTTCGTGAAACTCTTTTTAGTGTATTGTTTAATAAAATAACTGGACCTAAACCAACTAAAATAATAATCAATGCAGCAAATGAGGATTCTTGTAAAAGTTCGTCTGAGGCATACTGATAAACATATGTAGCCAATGTTTCAAAATTAAAAGGTCTTAATAAAAGTGTTATTGGCAATTCTTTTAGGATATCAACAAAAACAAGAATTCCACCAATTATTACATTAGTAAATATTAGAGGTAAAATAACAACTTGGATGCTCTTAAAAAAATTTACTCCCATTGTTTTGGATGCATGCATGGTATTTGGATGAACTTTAAGAATGCCAGATCTAATAGCAGCATTTCCAACTGCCAAAAATCTTGTTGTGTAAGCAAAAATTAAAATGATAAAGCCTCCTGCAACATAGCTTAAATGAAAATTTATAAGATTATTAATCCATCCAACAAAAATAACAATTCCTACTGCTAAAATTGTTCCTGGCAAAGCATATCCACAAGAAGCTAAAAAAATTAGACTTTTTTGAAAGTTGTTTGATTTATATCTAGATATTAAAATCATTATAATTGAAGTAATCATAACAAAAAACGCCCCCACAAAAGCTAATGTTATACTAGTAAAGGCTATTTTGAATATCTCTAAAAAATTTATAATTGAAAACCCACTTAGAACAAAATTTAATAATATTGAAATTGGAATTATAAAACCAAGAATTATTGGTATTGCACATATAGTAAAACAAATTGATTTTTTAGCGGTAGAAATTTTTTCTGGGACAAGTATGTTTTGTCCACTACTTTTTTCATGGAATCTTTGACGTCTTCTTGCCAGATATTCAAGTGTAAGCAATGCTACAACAAAAATAAATAGGACTGAAGATATTTGTGATGCACCAGAAAGACTATTCATCCCCAGCCACACATTAAATACCCCTAAAGTTAATGTTTCAATTGCAAAATATTCTACAGTTCCAAAATCAGAAATAGTTTCCATTAAAACTAATGCCAATCCTGCAAATATTCCTGGTCTAGCTAAAGGCAGAGCAACAGAAAAAAAACTGTTTCGTCCATAAATTTTACTTGTTTGATATAATGAAATAGGCACGGAAAGAAAAGATGCTCTTGTCATCATATAAACATATGGATAAAGAACACAAGATATAACTAAAATTGCACCACCCATAGATCTAATATCAGGAAACCAGTAATCATTTACATTATTCCAATTAAAAAAATTTCTTAATAATTTTTGTAATGGTCCTGCATATTCCAAAAAATCAGTATAAGTATATGCAATTATGTATGCTGGAACAGCAGCAGGTAGAAGAAGAGCCCATTCAAAAAAAAATTTTCCAAAAAAATTATATCGTGTTACAACCCAGGCAGTTGATATACCAAATAACAAACTCATTAAGCCTACGCCAATCATAAGAACAATTGTGTTGTAAATATATCTTGGTAAAACAGTTGAAAAAAGATGGGGCCACAAAGAGGTGTCGCCTAAAAATGCTGAGTAAAAAATTGCTACAATTGGAGCAATAATAAATAGTGCTAAAATTGTAACCAAATTTGAAGAAATATTTAAATTATACAAAACAAAATTACTTATAAATTACCATCCAACTCTATCAATAATTTTTTGTGCCAAAGGTGCTAGTTCAGCAATTTTTATTATAGGCAGATTATCTTCTCTGAAATTTCCCCAACTTTTTAATTCATCTCCAGGCTCAATTTTAAGATTTGCTGGATATTCAAAATTAATTTCTCCATAAAGTTTTTGAGCTTTTTCACTAGTTAAGAACTCAAGTAATTTTTGAGCTTCCGCTTTATTTTTTGAAAATTTAGCAACGCCACCTCCGGAAATATTTACATGAGCTCCTCTGTCTTCATCATCTTGATTAGGAAAAACTAAACGAACACTTTCTGCCCATTTCCTTTGTTCAGGATCTTCAGAGAATTTCAATTTTCCAAAGTAGTAGTTGTTTATCAATGCAATTTCGCATTCACCCTCGTAAATTGCTTTGACTTGAGCTCTATCATTTCCCTGGGGTCTTCTAGCAAAATTTTCAACCATTCCTTTTGCCCAATTTTCAGATTCTTCTTCTCCAAGTGCAGCTAATACTGATGCCATTATTCCCCTATTATAAACATGACTTCCTGGTCTTGAACAAATTTTACCTTTCCACTTTGGGTCTGATAAATCTTCAATTCTCTTTATATCTCCCTCTGGAACTTTATTCTTATGTACAACTATTACTCTAGCTCTTTTAGAAAGGCCAAACCAAGTATTATCTGGACTTCGTAGATAATCAGGAATGTTGTTTATTAGTTTTTTTGAATCTAGAGATGTAAGTAAATCAAGATCATCATAAACATACAATCTGCCAATATCGACAGTGAGTATGACATCGGCAGGACTATTTTCTCCTTCAGCTTTCAATCTTTGTGCAAGACCTTTTTTTGAATAAACTACATTTGTCTGAATTCCTGTTTCCTTTGTAAATAATTCTAAAAAAGGATTAATTAAAAAAGGCTGTCTATGAGAATAGATGTTTATTTCTTTAGCATTTAAGTATGGGGTAAATATAAATACAAAAAATAAAAATAATAAATTTATTGAGTTAGTTCTCATTTAGCGATCTCCACTTTAAATTAATTGAAATAATTTTATTTTTGACCAATCTCCATTTTTTTTCCAAGATAGTTGTTTGCAGCTTGATTATAAAAAACAGCACCCATCGCAAATTTAGAAATTAGCTGAGTATAATCAAATCCAGTAGCTGGATCAAAACCACCTTCAACTTCACTAGCTTTTTTCATCATATGTTCAATAGTTTCTGGTCCTGTAAGTCCACCCCAACCTGCAATTGCACCTTTGTACATTTTACCAGATAAGTTTCCGCTTCCTATCTCAGAAACCATAGTTTGTTTAATAGGAAAACCATCTTTTGATTTTGGAGCAATAATTTCTAGGCCATCTTCGCCATTGTAATAAGCCATCATTTTATTAAGATCGCCTGTTTTAACAAGTGCTTTCAAACTATCATGTAAAACTTGTCTCGCCATTTGACCTGTGTATTTTACTGAATTCGTTTCATCGCCTTCATATCCCTTTAGTGTTATAGGATAAGGCCCATAAATATTTGAGTGTCCATCAGCTTTTGTTTGAAATGAAAAACAAAGCAATGTAGGCAAAATCAAAAATTTAATTAAATTTTTTATCATAAATAACTCCAATGATTTTTTAATTGATTAGATCTCTTTAAATTAAATTAAAAAAATAACGCTTAAGAAATATTTTTTTTTGACTTTCATTAATAATTAAGATTAATTAGAATTATTCTAATTAAAAATAAAATGCAAAATTAATAAATATAATCCATAAATTGCAAAAAGCATTCCTGTAAATTTTAAAAGAAAATACGAAAGTTTTGTCTTAATTGCAAAACTGCCTATTCCTACTCCAAATAGGTGTAAAATAGATGTGCCCAAAATAAATCCTAACACAAACAAAATTGGATTTGATGCCCAAGGCATCTCTAGACCATGTGCTCCACCATGGCATAGTCCAAATAATCCGACAAAAATCATTATAATTTTTTTAGAAAAATTATCTTTAAGTAATATGGCTAAGCCTAAAAAAATAACTGATAAAACAATTCCAAATTCTATTATTAAAAAAATATAATCTGCTAAAAAAGATACTTGGCTTAATTGACTTAAAGAAACAGCATCAGTAATTTCTGTTTTATTTAATTCTGCTGCAATTCCTATAATGCCCCCTAACAACATAAATAATACAAATGTTAATGGTACGGTCCAAATAGCTCTTCCACCTATCTGTGCACTCACTATGCCGACGCTAACCATTGCAATAAAATGATCAATTCCTAATACAGGATGAGTTAATCCATCATAAAAACCAATCATTCCCGTAAAAGTATGTGCATAAGATGAATGCGAAAAAAGTAAAATAAAAATAATTATGAAAAAATTTTTATCCAAAGTATCTTCTTTTTCTAAAAAATATCTTTTTAATAATAAAATAAATAATAAAGAAAATAACAATAAGCGCTATATGAGGAATATATGCACGTACATCAAATTTCTGCCAATGGGCAATATCCATAAATGGTCCGATATATAAGATTATAGGTGTCCAAGTTAAAATTTTTTCCCAAGTGTTTGATCCAAAAAATTCGGCCTCGCCTATTGCTAAAGAATAGCTACCTTGGTTATCTTTGTTGTAAACCTTTATTAAATATATGCCACCTTCAATGAGAAAACTTCTTTTAAAGCCTGTTTCTGTATTTAGCTCACCTCCGATTTCAGGTCCTTTCCAATACCAATCTCTGGCATACGGCTCATACCAAGCTTCCCAATTAAAATTTGATCCATCGGCTTGGTAAATTAAATCATTGTTAGTATCAAACACATCTATAGAAAACCATTTATGAGTTTCATTTATTTTTGGACTTAAAATACTTGTATAAAATAAAAATTCATTTTTATTATCAATTCTATAATAATGAGGCGACCCATTAAGCTTTCCATAAAAAGCTTTTGAAATTTCAGGGTTTAGAACTTCATATGGATTTTTCTCAGAAGGTGAATTATTGACAAGTCTTGGTTGATGAGCATTAGCGTTCAAACAGAAAAAAAATATCAATGTAATAATTAATCTCATTTTTGTTATTACCCGTAAATTCTAGTTATAATTAATTACAAACTCTGGATAATTACAATATATATTATTGGATATTAATAATAAAAAAGGGGGCAAAAGCCCCCTATCCTTTAATTAATCTCAATTAAGCGAGATTTTTTTTCTTCGGGAATAACACGATGAAGATCAATATTTAAAAGTCCATTTTTTAGCTCTGCATTTTTTAACTTTATATCTTCAGATAAAGTAAAAGATCGCTCAAAATGTCTTGATGCAATTCCTTTATGGATTACCCCATTTTCACCATCGTTAATTATTTTTTCTTTAGCCTTATTTCTAACAGTTAAAGTATTATCTTTCAGCTCCAACTCGATATCATCTTTGCTATAACCAGCTAAAGCAATCTCTATCTTATAATCAGTATCATTAATTTTATGAATGTTATAAGGTGGATAATTGGAACTATATCTTTCAGAAGATTCTAACATTCTGTCAAATTCATCAAAAATTGAGTCGAATCCAACAGAGAAAGGTCTTAAAGAATTCCATACGGATAGGTTTCTAGTCATAATAACTCCTTTTATAAGCAAGTTTGTTTTATCAATACCCACAATGGCATACTAATAATATTAAATTGGTGATTAGATTTATTTTTTCAAGTCTTATTTATAATTATTTTTTTCTTATAAATGAAATACCATCCGATAAAGGTATTAAAGAAAAATCAATCCTTTTATCTTTTTGTATTTTTAAATTTAGTTCACGTATCATGTTTGTTCTAGAATCTTTTTTATTATTATCCGCAACATCACCACTCCAAAGCATATTATCTAATAATATAATTCCATTTGATGGAATTAAGTTGAGAGATAGTTCATAATAATTTAGATAGTTATTTTTATCAGCATCAATAAATACAAGATCAAAATTTTGTTGACGATCAATCATACTTTGCATAACTTCAAGGCCATCTCCAATAATAGATTCAATTTTTGAACTAACATTATCCATATCCCAATATTTTTTAGCCAATGGTAAAAATTCATTTGAATTATCAACGGTTACAATTTTACCCTCTGGTTGCAATCCTCTAGCAATAAACAAAGTGCTAAGACCGGTAAAACGTCCGATTTCCAAACATTTTTTTGAGTTGGAAATTTTAGTTATCATTTCAAGAAATTGTCCTTGTTCTTTTGCAATTTGCATCCGCGAAATACTACCGAGAGCAGCTGTTTCTTCTTCTAGTTTGTCAATAATTGAATCAGATCGATAACCTACACTTTGTAGATATTTTACAAGACTTTCATTAATTTTTATTTGAGTACTCATTACTTAATTACTTCATATATTTCAGGTATTTTTTTTTCTTCATTATCAGAAATAATAAAGCAATTTTCAATTTTTTCTTTTAAGTTTTCAAAATCTTCATTAGTTTTAGTATAAACATTCAATAAGGGTTTAGAGATATCTATTTTTTGACCAACATTAGAAACATTTTCATAGCCAACACTAAAATTTATTTTATCTGTTACTTGTTTTCTTCCACCTCCCATTTCAATTAAAACAAGTCCAAGTTCTCTAGTATGAATTTCTTTTACCCAGCCTTTTTTCTTTGAAAAAAGATCATTTTTTATAGAATTTAATTGAAGATCTTTTTCATATGATGAAAGAATATTTGAAGATCCTCCTAATGCATGAACCATCTTTTCAAATTTTTCTGCAGCTAATCCATTCGATAAAACTTCGTTAATTTTTTTATACGAATCTTCTTTTGATATATTTTTTACCATCATTAGAATAGATGCAGCTAATTCAATAGTAATTTTTTTTAGCCTTGCATCACTTTCTTTGTTTGTAATTAATTTTATACATTCTAATATTTCTAGAGTGTGACCCGCACTTTTCCCTAAAACTTGATTCATGTCAGTGATGATAGCTTCACATTTTAATCCAGCCCCCTTTGCGACGCTAACAAGTGAGTTTGATAAATTTCTAGCTATATCAATTGTTTTATTAAATGAGCCGTTACCAACTTTTACATCGAGAACAAGTGTCTTTAATCCTGATGCAATTTTTTTTGATAAAATAGAAGAAGTAATTAAAGGCAATGACTCAACTGTTCCAACAACATCTCTTATGGAATAAAGTTTTTTATCAGCTGGTGCCAAATTTGAAGTTTGTCCGATGATTGCACAACCCACCTCTTTTACTATTTTTTTAAATTTTTCTAAATCCGGTTGTGTATTATAACCAGGTATTGAATCAAATTTATCTAGGGTGCCACCAGTATGGCCTAAGCCTCTTCCTGAAATCATCGGAACAAATAATCCACATGCTGCAAGAATAGGGGCAAGTATAATACTTGTTTTATCACCAACGCCGCCAGTTGAGTGTTTATCGCAAACTAAATCACTATTTATAATATCTGACCAATTAATTTTTTCTCCAGAGTTTGTCATTGCTTCAGTTAAATTAACAGTCTCTTCAGCAACCATACCATTTGAAAAAATTGCCATACTCATTGCTGCAATTTGTGCATCAGAAAAAGATCCATTAGTGAGTCCTTCAACAAAAATATCAATTTCTTCTTTTGTAAGAACTTGATTATCTCTTTTTTTTCTAATTATCTCTTGCGGGATCATCTAATTGGACTTCACGTATAAATTGTTTAACAAGATTAAGCACATTGTTCTCTGCTAAACTTGCATTCTCTAAAGTTTCCTGATGACTTAATTTTGTTTTATTCATACCTGCAGCTAAATTTGTAATTACACTAATTCCAATAACTGGAAGACTGCAATGATTTGCAACTAAAACTTCTGGAACCGTTGACATGCCTACCGCGTTTCCGCCAATTACTCTTAGTGCATTGATTTCTGCAGGCGTTTCAAAATTTGGTCCAGAGTACATACAGTAAACTCCTTGAAAAATTTTTTGATCTATTTTTTTTGCAATTTTAATTAATTGATCACGATAGTAACTATTATAACCATCGCTCATATCGTGAAAACGGGGACCATAATCATCAGCATTTTTTCCTATTAAAGGATTAAATCCACTCCAATTTATGTGGTCTGTTATGCACATTATACTTCCTGCGGGCATATTTTCATCTAAACTTCCAGCAGCATTAGTAATAATTAATAATTTACATCCAATATCTTTTAATACTCTTATTGGTTTAGTTAAGCTTTGAGGATCATGGCCCTCATATATATGAGACCTGCCGTACATACATACTACTTTCATTTTATTAACAGATCCAAAAACAAGTTTGCCAGCATGACCTTTGACGGTTGGCTTAGGAAAATCTTCTAATTCTTCATATGAAATTATATTTAGAATTTCTTTTTCATCAAAAAAATTTGTTAACCCACTGCCCAATATAACTCCAATATCAGGTTTAGTGTTTTTAG
>MDSW01063317.1_pt1 | contig 10170 bp, 11 predicted proteins | sample 811171 | NCBI WGS metagenome assembly MDSW01 (sample SAMN05326641, study PRJNA326480) | marine metagenome | isolation source: seawater | place: Atlantic Ocean: North West | collected 2012 | reverse complement strand
TTCAGACTTTTTTTCTTGTGAACCCACAGAGTAGTTGCTAATGAATTTGACATAAATGGTTCTGGTATTATTTCCTCAACTAAAATCTTATTTCGCTCAGCATAATTATTTAAAATCATATTTTGTGCATTCCCTGGTATTTTAAATGGACCAATATTCATATCGGTATTTATTATTGCTATTGTCACTTTTTAATTTGATTATTTAAGTTTAAAATATTTTAAATATTCGGTATTTTTTTGAAGTAAAGGTTTGTTGGAGCTTTGAAATCTTACGTTGCAAGCTATCCTCGCAAGTTCAGATTTAAATGGAATATTTCCATGAATTACAAATGGATTAAATATAATTGCTTGACCAAATTTAAGCCTTGGTGGTTTTTTATTGCCCATAAAATTTAAAACTGTTGGTCCACTTACTAAACCTTCTTTTTCCTCTTTTTTCATAATATTAACAGACTGATCTAAATCAATGTGATAAGCACCACCATCATCGTCTAAATCATGCAAAGGAGCCCAAAGAATATAAGCAAAAGGTGATATACCAGAGATCATCTCATAATGTGCAACTTGTTTTGCTTAATCCTCACCAGGTGCATTAATTGTTGTATGTGCTCTTCTTTGAATAAAAAGATCTTTACCACATAAATTTTCAATTAATTTTGGGAATGAATTCACCATCATCTCAGATAAATTTTTATTTTGAGTTATAAAGTTAATTGTAGCTTTATTAATTTCAGATTTTGACATTTTGGCTAAAGATTTTCTAACATCAGATATATTTTTTTTACTTAAACCTGGAATTGATATATTTTTTACGAAAGAGTCTCTCAGTCTTTCGAGTAAATCATTATTTTCAACATTACAAACTGCGTAACCATTCTTTTTTAGTGTTTCAGTAATATTCATCTTACTTAACCTTTCTACCATCTGTGATGAACATCTTGTTTAATATACTCGTCATATATTGATTTAATTTTTGGAATAATTGCCATAATGTCATTTAAATCAGTTACACGCGCATTAGAGTTTACTTGGAATTTGTTCTTTGCTCCAGGAATAGCCACTGTAACTTCTTTATGACTTAATATCCATTTTAAAGCTAGATCTGCTAGTGAAAAATTTTCTGGTAATAATTCTTTTAGCTTTTCGACAGCCACTAGCCCTTTTTCGAGACTTACGCCTGAAAAAGTTTCACCAATATCAAAGGATTTTCCTTTTATATTAAAATTTCGATGATCATTTGGCGGAAATTTAGTATTTTTTTTAATTGATCCTGTAAGTAAACCGCTAGCTAGTGGAACTCTAGCAATAACAGCAACATTTCTTGTTGATGCTTCTCTTAAAAATTGTTCAGCAGGTCTTTGCCTAAATATATTAAATACAATTTGAATACTTTTTACATTTGGAAACTGAATAGCTTGCATAGCCTCCTCGATCTTGAAGACGCTTACACCATAGGATCTTATTTTACCTTTTTGAACAAATCTATCCATCATTTCATAAATTTCTTTTTTTGAACATAATTCTGAAGGAGGACAGTGTAACTGTAAAAGATCTATACATTCAATTCCAAGATTTTTAAGTGATCTATCAATAAATTTTTCAAAATTTAAAATATTATAATCCTCCGGAACAAAAGGTTGGAGTCTTAAACCAGCTTTGGTCGTAACAAAAAATTTTTTAGTTGTAGATTTTAATAACTCACCTAAAAATTTTTCGCTCCTTCCATCTCCATATACATCTGAGGTATCAAAGAAGTTTATTCCTCTATCAAGAGCCTCTTTTAACAAATTTCTTGCATCACTCGAAGAAACATTGCCCCAACATCCACCAATTTCCCAAGTACCCAAACCAATTTCAGAGACATTCCACCCTAAATCTGAAAATTTTCTATATCTCATTATCTTTCTATTTAAATTAAATTTTTTTCAATTTCTTTATTTCTTTTATTAATCAACTGTTGGTAGTTTCTCATTTTTCTAATATTAAGATACTCTTGCTTTAATCTTTGTGAAAAGTTATTTACATTTTTGTTTGGTAAAAACCAATATCTGGCGTGATTATTTAATTTGCTCCAAGCATTTACATTTTCATAAGGATTTTTAGTTTTTACTCTAAATTCTAGACTCAATCGAACCTCTTTTCCTTTTCTTACTGTAAAATGTGGTGTAAAACCATTAAATATCATTACCTGACCATTTTTATGATCTAATTTACAAGACTTCTTTTTCTTTAAATCTTTTAGTATTGAAAAATATTTTCTTGAATTTAAAAAAAACTTTGTTTTATAAGTTTCAGCATATGCTTTGTAAGTGTTAATCTCGCTTTCGCTTGTTTTTAGTATATTAATTTTTGGCGATCTATCATTAACTGATAAATATAAAATGCCATTAATTATATCTTTTGGCTCTTCGGTCCAGGTATCACAATGAATTGAAGATGTAAGATATTTTTTCTTTTTTAATTTTTTTGGCTGTTTAGGGTGTGCGATTCTAATATCTAAAGGAAATTGTATGCCTTTGATAGACTTATTAAAAACTTTAATTTTTGAAAAATAACCGCATAAAATTCCCTCTAATTTAGTCATGATATTTAGGTCTCTTTTTAATTTATAAAAATGAGTTTTATTTAAAAAATTCATTACCTGGTTCATGCTATTAAATTTTTTTCCCTCACTGTGACTAAATAAATCAATTATACACTTATTGATATCTAGTAAAATTTTTTTATCTATGTTGAAACTTAAAAAATTAAAGTCTTTAAAATAATTAGGATTATTTTTTTTTTGCAAATTGAAATACTTTGCTTGACTCATAAAATATATTATAAATTTTTTGCGTATTCTTTAGCCATTTCTTGATCTTGTTTGGCTTTTTTAATCGTTTCTAATCTATCGCTGTAGGACTTATTTGGCGGATCATAGACATCAAATCTATTTGTAATAAATTGAGCAAAATCTTGCCCAACTTTTGTTATCAAAATGCATTGATCTGATATCTCTACAAGCCCATCGTTCTCCATATCCCTTAAACTTTCGATTTCTTTAGCAAAATATTCTTTACAATCAATTTTAAATCTATTTTCAAAGTCCGCAAAATCAATTTTCCAATAAGTCCTTAATTGTTGAGTCGCATGTTGTCTTATTTTATCATCTTGTGAAAGTTTCAACCCTCTAAAAATAGGAAAAATATTTTTATCTAGACATTTTTTATATGATGGCAAATCGTAAAAATTTTGCGAATAATAGTCATCCCCAAGATTTCCTTTGGTTGAACTTCCTACACCAATAAAATTTACTCTACCGCCTGTTTGTGTACCTGAAGCTCCGTAATGAACTTCTTTATTTTTCATTGCTTTTACCATTGGATCACTTGGCAAAGCATAACTTTCAAAAGCAACTCTTATATAACCAGCATCAGCTAGTTTTTTATTAATCACGTCTAACAATTCTTTTCTTTCGATAAAGTCAGGTAATGGACCCTCCTCTACCATTCTTATAGAGGCTTTATTAACCCATGGTTTATATGCTAATAGAGATGTTTGAACTACAGTTGGCTTTAATTTTATTATTTTATCACAAGTATCATTCATAGTTTTTTTATTTTGCCCTGGTTGTCCTACAAGTAAATCAAAAGCGATTGTTTTGTATGCTTGTCTTACTTCATCAGTCAATATTTTTTCAAAAATTTCATAAGGCTGAACTCTATTTACTCTTCTTTGAACTGTTGGATCAAAATCTTGCATACCAAAAGAAAGTCTATTAGCTCCACAAACTTTATGATTATACATTAATCTATCTGCGTCGACCCTCCTTGGATCAATTTCAACTGTAAAATTATCTACTTTCGAAAAATCAAAATTATTTCTTAATTTGTCAACAAGAGTTTTTAAATCTTCTCTATTTAAAATGGTGGGGGACCCGCCTCCAAAAAAAACTGTTTTTACATTTAATTTTAAATTATTTTTTTTGAGCAAATCAAATAATAAATCTATTTCTTTATAAAGATAAGGGAGATAATCCTGAACATTTTTGTAATTAGTAGTTATCATTTTGCTGCATGTACAAAACCAGCATAACTGTTCACAGAATGGTATGTGAACGTAAAAAAATATAGGTTTTTCTTTATTAAATTTTAACCATTGGATAAGAGAATTTTTATAGTCGTCACTTCTATAATTATAGTTCCAATGGTCACAGGTTGGATATTCTGCATAATTGAAAACTAAGGTTTGATAATATTTTCTAACCAAATCTGTGGGCGTTAAGCTATTTTTTTTCATAAATATATTTGATTAGCACGGCTTAGTGTCTTTTAGAAGTGTAATTCTTTATTTTAGAATGATGGCTATTAATTGCAACAAAATCCATTGGAACAATGTTGAGTTTTTTGATTTGTTTAAACGAAAAAAATTTATATTTTTTACCTTCATTTAGAACAATCCTATCTTTATTAAGAATTTTACACTCAAAATAAGTAATTCCACGTTTTCTTTTTGAAGTAATTACATTGAAATTTACTGACAATATTTTTCTTACAGCTTTAACTTTTAAATTAGTCTCTTCTTTCATTTCTCTTTCTACCGCATTTCTGTAATTTTCATACTTATTGAGTGAACCTCCAAAAAGTCCCCAGAAATTTGGATAAAAGATTTGTTTTTTATTATCTCTTAATTGTAAAAGATATTTATTATTGACCAATACTATTCCTTTTGCAGATTTTACTATCATTAAAGTCTTGCTTGTAAAAAATTTTCTAAGTGGTTAGACACAGTTTTTTTTGTTGAAAGTGTTTTATATTTTAAATTATTCTCAATTTTTTTTGTTGAAATATAATAAGGTTTTTTTTTAAAATTTTTTTTTTTAATAATTATACTTTTTGATTTAAACCTTTTTTTCGCGTAATAAATCAAGTTTATTAAGTTGATTGGTGTTGTAGATGCAAAGTTATAAGTATTTCTTAAATTAACCTTATTATTAATAATAAACTTTATTAATTTTGTAATATCATCAGTATTAATTAGACTATTAAATTTTTTACTAATACCATAAATAGTTATTTTTTTATTTGTTTTAAGCTTATAAAATATATTCGTAAGCCAAGGTCTTGAAGTATTACCTACAATATTCTTGCATAAAATTCCAGGCAATCTGAGGTTAACATAATTTATTTTTTGATTTGATAAAATGTCTTCAGAAAGTAGCTTCATAATACCATAAGTATTAGGATTTTGAGGATTATAAGTTTCTGATAAAATTCTATTTTTTATATCTCCATAAACTTCAATGGATGAAAAATTTACAATTAATTTTACTTTATTCGAATTTGCAAAATCAATAATATTTTTTAAGATTGATAAATTAGAATTAATATAGTTATTTATTTTAGTATTTTTAGAAAATCTTTGATCTACCGCACAATGGATTACAAATTTCGGTTTAGGTTTAAATTTTCTTAAAAATTTTTTTTTTAAGTCTGCTTGAACCCAAACTACATTTTTAATTTTTTTAATATTTTCATTACTTGAGCGATATATTGCAAAAATTTTGAATTTTGAGGCCAAATTTTTAACCAAATCAATCCCTACAGCACCATTTGCACCAGTTACTAAGATAGACATTTTAATTTTTTTTATTTGTTAAATTTATTTTGATTTCCAGATAGGTCTTCAGAAGTAATTCTATTTTTTACATGATCGCTATCATTTACAAACATGCCTAAAAACCATCTACCCGCATTACTGCTCCATGATAATTTTTTATGCGGATCTATTACCTCAACTCCATGAGATAAAGATCCGTAAAATATTACAGCATCTCCCTCGTCAATACGGTCTTCTAAATTAATATTTTTAGTTTTTGATAATTTAAAATAAAAACCACCTTTATCATAGTCTTCGCCCCTTTTGCTCATAACTATACCTGAAACAACTCTTTGATTTTTTCTCGAATCTATATGTTCTTTTAATTCTCCACCACCTGCAGGATATCTTACAATTTGTAATCTATCTATCTGACCATCACTTGGAATATTATTTTCATATTTTCTTTTTGAATTTCCAGCCAAAAATTTTACATACCTCCAATGCCAATATGCTCCTTCCTTAAGTTTTTTTTCTAGTTTGCTTTTGATATTCCAGTTGTAAAAGTAGTAGGAGTGTTTGATAGCATATAAACTGTATTTTTTTGTAATCTTTTTGTCTATTGCTCTGTGAAAATTAGGTACACCATCATACATTTTATAAAAAGATGGTTTTTTTTTCTTCTTATAATGGTTTGCTAAATCTAGCATAACTTTTTTTAAATTTTTTGTAGCACATTTCTTTAAAATATAAGCTTCCTTATTAACATACATGTTTTTTATAATATTTTTTATGTAATTCAGATTTTTACTATCAATAGCTTTTTTTAAATCTAAAAAATTGAGTTCATTAACTCTTCCTACATATTTAGGAGCAGGATATTTTTTTTCTAAATAGCTCCAATAATCATTTATTTTTTTTATAATTTGCATGCTATTTTAAAATATTTTCTAAAGTTTTTAATATTTTTAGTTTACTAATTGTATGTTTATTACCAATAGTTTCAACAGAATGTGCTGCGGCCAATGAACTTACTAATAAAGAAACATGACTGTTTATGTTTAATTTTAAACATGGGGCTATCAGAGATAACATAGTATCTCCTGCTCCAACCTTATCAATTATTTTATTTGCATAAGCGTCTATATAAAAATATTTGTTCTTATTTTTATTATATAAAACTGAACCTCTACCACCCAAAGTGACTATTAAATTTGTAATATTTTTTTCTTTAGATAAATTACTCATTAAAACTTCTAATTTACTTATCTTGTCCCTCATCTCATGTCTTATTTCTTTTTCATTAATAATCAAAGTATTAAAGTTATTATAATTTCTGATGGTGTGATATCCGATATTTGAAGCGTTAACCTGAGCATTTAGTGCAAGAAATTTAGAGTTTTTACATATTAATTTCGCGCTTTTTTTTGAAATTAATCCGTGACCGTAATCAGAAACTATAACTAAGTCACTTTTTTTAATCTCACTAAGTAAAAGTTTGTTAAAAAGTTTTTCATCTCTTTTATTTAATATTTCGTCATTAATATTATAAATTCCAAATACTTTTCCTCTAGTTTGGTGATCAACATATCTTCTTTTAACTATAGTTGGTGAGTTTTTTTTATAAATAAATTTTGCTTTAATATTATTTGGAAGATCTCTATTAATTTGTTTTAGGTATTCCTTTTTCTCTCCTAGCGTCGATAGAATTGTTATCTTTTCTGAAAATTCTGACAAATTTCTAGCAATATTAAGAACTCCTCCAAGATACTCCTCTTTTTTAATTTCTTTAAGAACTAAGATAGGTTCCTTACCAGATTTTCCTATAGCCTCGCAAAAATTATATTGATCAACAATTGTTTCTCCAACTACTAAAATTTTAATCTTTTTAAAATCATCAATATTTTTCTTTATAATTTTAAAGTTTGAAGTTTTGCTTATTTTTTTTAGAATTTTTTTTTGTCTTGGTGAGTAAAAATCAGTAGATCTATTGATAAGTCTACTGGAACTAAATGTAAGTTCTTCAGTGAAATAAATGTTTCCATTATTTTTTTTAAGTTCTTTAATCTCATTTTTTATTTCACCTGTAATATCTTCTTTGGGATTTTTATAGTCTTTGCCTTTGCAATAAATATTTGGCTTAAAAATCTTAATTGGATTGATTGCAGTAGGTGCGTCATTAATTGCAACGTAATCAACTGGCTCCAGAGCAGCGATTGACTCAGATCTTAAATTTTGATTAAAAACTGGTCTGTTTGGACCTTTATTTACATACTGATCTGCTGTCAAGGTCACAACCAATACATCTCCAAGTTCTTTGGCTTTTTTAAGATGTTTAATATGTCCGACGTGCAGTAAATCAAAGACACCGTGACACAATACAATTTTTTTACCTTTTTTTTTAATTTTCGAAATTATATTCGCTAGAGTTCTAATTGGAAATATCTTTTTCATTAAATAAACTATTTATTTTTTAATAATTTAAACCAAGTTTTTGTTTCTTTTTTAATTTTTTTTGGTGTCCAAACTGGAGCATCAGACCATTTGTAAATATTTTCCAAAAGTTGTTTGACTCCGTCTTTGATAGAAACTTTTGGTTTCCAATTTAAAGTTTTTCTGATTTTTGTAATGTCAGCTTTTGATCGATCTGGTTCACCTGGTCTTTTTGGAACATAAATTTTTTTTCCCCCTATAATTTTTGCAATATGATTTACTGAGGTTTCAATACCACTTCCTAAATTAAATATTTCTCCTTTTAATTTAGGTTTTTGGGAGGCCATTATGATTGCTTCGACTAAATCACTTACGTGAATAAAATCTCTAGTTTGTTTTCCATTACCAACTACCGTTAATGGTTTGTTGGCAAGTTTTTGAGCAAGAAAAACACCAAATACTGCTCCATAGGCACCCGTCGTTCTCGATCTTAATCCATAAGCATTGAAGAATCTAAAAGATAAATTTGGCATATTATAAACCTTTGCATAATGAAGAACCATTTGTTCTCCTATTAATTTAGTAAGAGCGTAAGGATATTTTGGATCCATTTTTATATTTTCACTTGTTGGATATTTTTTTGGTATACCATAACAACTGGCTGACGCTGCATAAATAAATTTTTTAATTTTTAGATCCTTGCACGCATTTAGTATATTTAAAGTACCATTAACATTTGTATTAAAATATGCATTTGGGTTTTCAATGCTTGGCACAATGTCTGCTAATCCAGCAAGATGGTACACATAAGAAGATCCTTTAATTATATTTTTTAAATTTTTTGATTTCGAGATGTCAGTGTTAATTAATTTAACTTTATTTTTATTATGATGAGATATATTACTTTTTCTTCCGGTACTTAAATTATCAATAACTATTACTCTGTGTCCATTTTTAACTAAACTATCGACAAGATTACTACCGATAAAACCAGCACCACCAGTGACTACAGATTTTACTTTAGGCATTTAACCAATGCTCCGCACTTTGTAAAAAGTATGTTTTACAAATAAAAGTTTCATAAATTAAAAATATCAAATAGGTGTAAATAAATACTCTTTTTGTTTTATAGTCGTTTTTAAATTACCCATCAAAATTTTTATACGATTTTTTTGTAAATCAATTATTTGAAAGATTTTGTCAGCGAACGGTCCTGAGGAAAATTTATATCTTCTGGATAAATCTAGATCAAAAAAATTTTTTGATAAAAAACCATCTTTACACTCAGAATTTCTACATTTAGAAATGAAATTTTCTATATCTTTTTGTGACTCTATAAATCCATCTAAAAAATACTTTAAACCAACTACAAATCTAAGAGAGTTTAACGTGTTTTTAGACTCTAATTTTTTATGGTGGCAAAATAAATAGTCTCCAAGCAAGTTAATGTCTTTATTCACAAGTTTGTTATTTTTGTATTTCTGTATTCTTAATTTGGGAATATAAATTTTAAAATCTTTTCCAAGTTTTCTGCTGAGATCTTTTTTGAGAAGGGCTAGATTTTTTTTATCAAATTTAAGTACTGTCCACATTTTTTATTCTCTATCTTTTGATAATTCTTTTTTAAGCTCATCATATTCACTCATCTTTCTTTTCATGAAATTGAGAGTAAGTTTAGTACGTTCAGATATCCCTTTGGGAGTTATGACGTATTGAATATAACTAATTTTGTTGGGTTTATTTCGGAAGTTTTTTATTTTTACAAAACCTTTTTTTTGAAGTGCTTTTAAACAATAATTCAGTTTTCCTAAACTAAAACCAAGGTCTCCAGCCATCTTTCTTTGGGAAGTTTTTGGGTTTTTATCGATTTTTCTTAAGACTTCAAAATGATCTTGATCTTTTATAGTTTTCATATCGTTCAATAATTGAACACTATCGTTCAATAATTGAACAGTAAAGCATTAAGTGTAAATAAATTTATAATTTCTCTATATGATGTGTTGTGTTATTTAATTTCAACTATACCTAGAAAATTTTTTTCAGTGCATAAATCAAGCCGATTGAGCTATTAGTACTGGTCAGCTACACGCGTTACCGCGCTTCCACATCCAGCCTATCAACGTAGTGGTCTACTACGGCTCTATAGGAAGAACTAGTT
>MDSW01177903.1_pt1 | contig 10171 bp, 7 predicted proteins | sample 811171 | NCBI WGS metagenome assembly MDSW01 (sample SAMN05326641, study PRJNA326480) | marine metagenome | isolation source: seawater | place: Atlantic Ocean: North West | collected 2012 | reverse complement strand
TTTATTTTATTCAATGCGCCTTTAATGGCCGCTGAACCCAATTGGGTTGCGGTTAATGAAGATAGGCTTCCCATAAAACTTCCTATTGGTGTTCTGGCTGCAGATACTATAACTACTTTATTGTTCATGCTACTGTTTTTTAATTTGAAATAAGGACTGCGAAATTACGGATTTCTAACTTAAATATCAATCTTTGCAAGTATTGGTTTTGGGATAACTCATTCCTTATTTATACCTTTACTTTAAGTTATTATTATATGAAGAACCTTTTTTCCTTGTTTGCGAAAAACCAGTCTCTTATTTATAAGGTTTTTCTATTTATAGCCTCAACGCTTTTAGTAATTTATTTTCTTCCGAAAGGTGGGCAGTTTAAATATAATTTCCAAAAAGGAAAGCCGTGGCAGTATGAAAATCTGTACGCACCCTTTAGTTTTACCATAAAAAAAGACGAAGACACGCTTAAAAAAGAGCGGGAAGAAATAAGAGGTAATGTAATACCATATTTTGAATACAACGATGAAACAGAGCTAAGAGTTGTTGAGACTTTTAATGAAAATCTCGAAATAAAATATGTGGACAGTCTTTACAGCACACCATATAAAACCGTGGAAAGATTGGGCGGTTCCCTAATTGCAGAGGTATATAAAAATGGTGTTACTGATGAAATACATAATTATGAAGGCGATAGGCTCATATATTTAAAGAACGGTAACGAAATAGAGGAACGAACCTATTCACAATTGTTCAAGAAAGAAAATTTGAACAAAAAAGTCAGGGAGTTGATTGAAAAGAGCAACACGGAAGATGTACAAGTACTGCTTTACAATCTTTTAAATGAAGTGCTTGAGCCCAATGTATCGCTAAATACCAGATTGACAAATGCAGCTATTGAGGCAGAGATTGCGGCGTTAAACCCAAATCGTGGAATCATTGAAAAAGGAGGGCGAATCATTGCCAAGGGCGAAGTTGTTGAAGGCGATAAGTTTCAGATTTTAAATTCCCTAAAAGCCGAATTTGATAGCCAGATCTGGAGCAAGAACAACTTCCTGTGGTTGTTGGTTGGTTATTCCATGTTGGTTTCCTTGGTATTTTTAATGCTTTTTCTATTTCTGAAGAATTACAGGCCCGTAATCTATAATAACAACACCAAGGTTACTTTTATCTTTTTCAATGTCCTTTTAATGGTTTTTCTTACCACGCTCGTGGTAAAGGTGCATGCCGATTATGTTTATGTGGTACCCATTTGTATTTTACCGCTTATTCTCAAAGCGTTCTTTGACCCACGCGTAGGTTTGTTTGTTCATGTTTTAACCATACTGTTGCTCGGGTTTATTGTACCAAACAGTTTTGAATATATGTTTCTTCAGTTTATAGCGGGAATCGTTACCATTCTTACCGTTTCGGAACTATATAAACGTGCAAATCTTTTTATTTCCGTAGGGCAGATTACCTTAATTTATATTTTGGGATATTTCGCATTTTTCGTAATCCAGGAAGGAAATATTCAAACGATGCAGTGGCAAAATTTCCAGTATTTTATTCTTTGTGGTTTGGCTACACTGTTTGCCCATCCGCTGATTTATTTTTACGAAAAGATATTCGGATTGGTTTCCGATGTGTCGTTGCTGGAACTGAGCGATACCAATTCAAAATTGCTGAAAGAGCTTTCAAATAAGGCTCCGGGAACATTTCACCATTCATTGAATGTTGCAAATCTGGCTGAAGCCTCGGCCAACGAAATTGGAGCTAACAGCATGCTGGTTAGGGTAGGAGCGCTATACCACGATATCGGAAAAATGCTAAACCCAACGATGTTTACAGAAAATCAAGTAAATTCTATCAATTCGCATAACGAATTAGACCCGAAAGAAAGTGCGCAAATAATAATAGATCACGTAATTAAGGGCATTGAAATAGCCAGAAAGAATAATCTTCCCGATAGGGTGATTGATTTTATCAGGACCCACCACGGAACGAGTTTGGTGTACTTTTTTTACAGAAAGGAGCGGGAGCAGCAAGGTTCAGCAAATAAGGAAGATTTCATCTATCCTGGACCTATTCCTTTTTCAAAGGAAACGGCTATTTTAATGATGGCCGACAGTGTGGAGGCTGCCAGCAAGAGCTTAAAGGAGCCTTCTTCCACAATTATAGATGAGTTTGTTGAAAAAATAATCAACAATCAAATGGCCCAGGGACAGTTTTTAAACGCAAACATTACTTTTAAGGAAATTGAGACTATAAAAAAGGTACTCAAGAAGAAACTGAACAATATTTATCACCTTCGGGTAGAATATCCAGAATAATAATATTTATAAAACAAAAAACCTCCAGTAAATGGAGGTTTCAGTGATCGCGACAGGATTCGAACCTGTGACCGTCTGCTTAGAAGGCAGATGCTCTATCCAGCTGAGCTACGCGACCATTGTTAAACAAAAAAACCGAACTGTGTGTCCGGTTTTTGTCGGGGTGGCAGGATTCGAACCTGCGGCCTCCTGCTCCCAAAGCAGGCGCGATAACCGGGCTACGCTACACCCCGTGAACAGCAATTATATTGTTCACTGTAATTTTGGAGTTTTTTGTCTAAACTCTATAATGCGGAGAGACAGGGACTCGAACCCTGGCGACGGTTGCCCGTCGACAGATTAGCAATCTGCTCCGTTACCACTCCGGCACCTCTCCAGTTTTTTATGAACGTGTCATCCTAAAATGCGGTTGCAAATGTAAGTCTTCAATTGTAATAACGCAAACAAAAAATAGCCTTTTTTAAAGTTAAATTTTAAAGCGGTTTAAATCAAGTATATGCTGATTAAATTGATTTAAAAAAAGAGCTCTAAATTTTAGAACAACGAATCATCTCTTTTTTTTCTTCTAGATTCGTCACAAAAAACAAATACACATCCCCGCCATCTGCAATTTTCCACTTTTTACGAAGTGTTTCCACACTTTCCGGAAAGTTTCTAGTAGCAATATTGGCTTTCCCAAAATTCAAAGCCGTACGCATTTGCTTTTTTGAATAGGGCACTGTTTGCTCAATTGAAAAACGTCTTCCGGGAAAATCAATTAAGTTTTTGCTGGTGTAAAGATGGGTATTTTTATGAAGCTTGTTCACTTTTAATTTTTCGGAAACCAAATCAAACGCGCCACTTTTTAGGATTGCCGCATTGGGTTCGTAAAGATATTTTTGAAGCAAACTGTAATTTGCCGATGAAAGTTCATCCCAATTAAAATCAAATGATTCAAGGCCAGATTTGGTGAAATTTACGGTTTTTATCTTTGGTTCGTCGTAAACGTCTTTTTGTAGTGACCATAGTAATTCTTTCACTTCATTATCCACAGCTACAATATGAATTTCTGAAACGTGCAGCAATTCATTCAAGCCAACAGTAATATCGAGCATTGGTGAAGTTTTAACAAGGAACTGATTGCAATGGTTTAATATCTCTGAAATATTTTCGGGTATATTTGGCTCACAATTATTTAAGAAAAAAACCTTGCCCTTGCTATCGTGGCGGCGGGAGGGGTCTGCATATATCACGTCATATTTATTGTTCAAAGCAGCTTGCAATCCATCCGCGGCGTGGCAAAGGATGTTTTCCTTGCCGAAAACCCTAAAATTGTGTTTCGCTAATTCTGCGAGATTTGCATTGGTCTCAAAATGGTGGATGGTTTCAAATTTTTCAGCGAAGAAAAAACTATCTACCCCAAAACCGCCAGTAATATCCGCTATCGTTGTTCCTTTGACCAGCGACGCCTTGTATTTTGCGGTAATTTCCGAAGAGGTCTGCTCCAAATTCAACTTGGGTGGGAATATAATATTTGAAGTACCAAACCAAGTGGGTAGTTTTTTTTCTATTCTTCTTCGGCTTTCAATTTGTTGGATAAGCTCTTGGACGGAAATGCTTTCAAAGGGACTTCCCGCAAAAGCGAGTTTGGATATATCACCCTCAAAATTTCGTATAAATTGCTGTACTTCTTTATTTAAAAGCGGAGGTATAAGCAAGGGTTATAGGTTATGTGTAAGACGTTTTACGATTTTATATTCTGAAAGAAATTCCTTTGCAACCACTTTTAAGGTAGTATAGGTAGGCACGGCAAGTATCATACCCGGGATACCGAAAACAAAACCAGCGGTAAGTATAACAATAAAAATCTCTAATGGATGGGAGCGTACACTGTGCCCAAAAATAACAGGTTGTGATATAAAATTATCGAAAATTTGTGCTACGGCATATCCGCCGGTTGCAATAAAGAGCAGTGGCAATAGACCGGATGAAAAATCGGCGCCAAGATTATTAGATACTATTACGAGCAACATTAAACCCCAGCCAATGATGGGGCCCAAATAGGGTACAATATTTAAAAAAGCACAAATTAAGGCTACCGCAACAGCATCACGAATATCCAGGTAAAGCAGTAGTACAGAATAAAACAGCGCGAGAATAAAAATTTGAAGCAATAGCCCTATGAAATATCTTGAAAGCAGTTCCTTGATTTTTATTAGAATTCTTTTAAACTTTTGTTCGTCGCCACTTTTTGCAAAAACCAAGACAGAGCGGGCAATGAGGCTTTCATCCTTCAAAAGAAAAAAGGAAATAAATAATACTGAAAAAATACCAATAATAGTACCGGCAATATTTCCGAAGAAAATATCTATAAAGCTGGGAATAATTTCAACATCGAGGTTTTGAACGTAAGTGGTGCGTTTTATGGCTTCTACCAATTGAAAATGATCTACGCCAAGATAATCGCTGGCTTGAATGTTCAGCTCATTTAAATCACGCTTTACTTGTTCAAAATCTATTTGTGAAATATGCTTGCCCTGCTCAATAATTATTGGAACAAATATACTGAGCACCATTCCTATGGAGCCAATAATAAGTAATAAGGTAATTACAGATGCAAGGGTATTTCCGAACTTGAGTTTTCTTTTAAAAAAGAGAACTACGGGTCGGCCAATCAATGATAATACCAATGCCAGACCAATATAAAGAATAAGTGCCTGGATTTGGTAAAGGATCCAGAGCAAAATTATTATGCCCACCAATACCGCCAGTGCTCTTAAAATACCAAGGGTTATAGCTTTTGCAGTTTTTTTCACTTCGTAAATATACTATATTCCAAAGTAGAAAAAATCAAAGTTTTGTTAAGGGTGCTAGTTGCTAGATGACGCATGAAAGATGAGTGCGTTATGAAATCAATTTTCAAAAACATATTTAATAATATTGGCACCCATTTGCAAAGCTTTTAGCCTTACTTCCTGCGGGTCGTTGTGCACTTCGGGATTTTCCCAACCATCGCCCAAATCTGTTTCAAAAGTATAAAGTAGCACTAATCTGTCTTCCACAAAAATTCCAAAGGCTTGAGGGCGTCCACCATCGTGTTCGTGAATTTTAGGCATTCCCTGCGGAAATTTATATACGTAGCTAAACATTGGAAAATTAGCGGGGAGTTCTTTCAGTTCTTTGTTGGGGAATATTTTAATGATTTCTTTTCGGATGTATTCATTCATTCCATAATTGTCATCAATGTATAGAAAACCGCCGCTCATTAAATAATTTCTGAGGTTTTGGGCTTCTTCGGCAGAGAAAAAAACATTCCCGTGACCAGTCATATGTACAAAAGGGAAATCAAAGATATCTACACTTCCGGGAGTTACGGTCTGGGGTTTTTCCTTTATTGCTGTGTTTATATTTTGATTACAATATTTTACCAAATTGGGCAGGGCAGTTGGATTGGCATACCAATCGCCACCGCCGCCGTATTGTAATAATGCAATTTCCTGTGCAGAAATATTTCCGAGGAAAACTAAAAAGAAGAAAGTGAAAAGTTTTATTTGCATAGTTTTCAAAAGTACGAAATAGGAGAGATAAACCTAATAGGTATTATATTTCATTGCTAAAAGCAACGCTATGGCAAGCAACAATTGCAGCAGTTTCAGTGCGTAAACGACTTTCCCCTAAAGTGACAGGAATAAACCCATTAGCCTTTGCAAGTTCAATTTCTTCAGTAGAAAAATCGCCTTCCGGACCTATGAGAATCAATACCTTTTCCTTCGGAAGCAGTACAGATTTCAAGGATTTTTTATCGTCTTCCTCACAATGTGCTATGTATTTTGAACCATCAAAAGTCTTTTCAAAACCCATGAAATCCTTAAATGAAATAGTATCGTTTAATATTGGCAGGTAAGCTTTTAAGGATTGTTTCATAGCGCTTTGCAGAATTTTTTCGTAACGCTCTGGCTTTATTGTTTTTCGTTCACTGTGGTCACAGATTATTGGAGTTATTTCTGAAATACCAATCTCTGTAGCCTTTTCCAAAAACCATTCATAACGATCATTCAATTTTGTAGGCGCAACTGCCAAGTGAAGTTGATAGGGCAGTGGAGGCTGTTTTTCTTTAGAAATTATCTTCACCACGCAACTCTTTGGGTTTGCACTTATAATTTCAGCTGAAAAAAAGGAGCCTTTGCCATTTGTAATTTTGAAAGAATCACCTTCCTTCATTCGCAATACTTTTACAATATGACGGCTTTCCTCTTTTTCAAAAGTTATTTCTTTTGCATCATCAGAAATATTTGGGTTGTAAAAGAGTTGCATTTATTTCAATTTTGTTTTTGCGTGCGCAACGCCCATTTCGGCCCATAGTTGAAGTTTTTCTTCCGTTTTGAAACCTTCGGTAGTTACAAAAATAAATTCCTTCATCGGCTTGCCCGTAAAACCCATTGGTTTTACAAAAGGACTCTGTGTTGTCTCTGTCATTCTTTCTGCCGGAATCCTTACCATAAGCCGTTCTTTGGTTTCGCCCACACACATTTTTCCTTTAAAAAGAAAACAGGTGCCACCAAACATACGTTTTTCTTCAATGTCTTTTCCCCAAGGCTGGAGCGCGACTCTATTTCGTTTTAATATTTCTTCGGAATTGGGATTCATTTATAGTTTTAAAATTTCATCCGTGCCGAAGCTACAACATTATTTTCAGCAAAATTCTGGGATTTATATTTCAACTCGCCCACAATGGCAATCATCGCAGCATTGTCTGTACAAAACTCAAATTTGGGGATGTGGGTTTTCCAACCGTATTTTTTTTCTGCTTCCTTCAAAGCCTTGCGAATACCGCTATTGGCAGAAACACCGCCACCGATTGCAACTTCCCTAATACCTGTTTTCTTCACAGCATTTTTCAGCTTATCCATTAAGTAATCAACAATTGTAAATTGAACACTGGCACAGATGTCTTCTATGTTTTCAGAAATAAAATCGGGGTTTCGGCTCACTTCTTTTTCAACGAAATACAGCACAGAGGTCTTCAAACCACTAAAGCTAAAATCCATCGGGCCAACTTTAGGTTTTGGAAATTGGAACGCTTTTGGATTTCCCTGTTGGGCATATTTGTCAACCAAAGGGCCACCGGGATAGGGCAGACCGAGTATTTTTGCACTTTTGTCAAAAGCTTCACCCACTGCATCATCAATGGTTTGCCCAATTATTTCCATTTCAAAATAATCGGTCACTTTTACAATTTGCGTATGGCCGCCGCTAATGGTCATAGCCAAAAATGGAAAGTTGGGAGCCGTTTGCCCTTCGGCCTTGATGAAATGTGCCAAAATATGGGCTTGCATATGGTTCACGTCTATTAGCGGAATGCCTAAGCCAAGCGCCAATGATTTTGAAAATGAGGTACCTACGAGCAAGGAACCCATCAAGCCAGGTCCGCGTGTAAAAGCGATGGCAGATAACTGATTTTTATCGATATTTGCTTTGTGTAAAGCCTGATGGACTACAGGAACAATATTTTGTTGATGCGCTCGTGAGGCAAGTTCAGGTACCACGCCACCGTATTGTTCATGAATTGCCTGTGTGGCAACAACATTGCTGAGTATTTTGCCGTTGTTGATTACGGCAGCAGCAGTGTCGTCGCACGAAGATTCAATACCGAGGATATAGCAATTTTTCTGTATCAAAGTGAAAAGGGTATATTTATTGGGTTGTAAAATTAAACATTAAAAACGTATCAAAAAATTTCGAAAAATAATAGTTCGCACCTTTGTAATCATTGTATTGCTGCTCGTGCTTATAGTGATTATTTTTTCTATTCCTTCGGTGCAAACTTGGGTAGCCAAAAAGGTAACCACCAATCTTAATGAAACTTACGGGACCGATATAAACATTAAAAGGTTAGGCCTTAACTGGAAAGGGGAAGTAGATATTCGGGAAGTATATATTGCAGACCACCACAACGATACGCTTATTTATAGCAAGGAAGTGCAAACTAATATTATTAGTTTTCAAAACTTAATAAAGGGTGATCTTGGCTTTGGAGATATTGCACTTGACCAAGCAAAACTATACGTAAAAACTTATAAAGATGAAGAAACCGACAACCTTTCCATTTTTGCGAAAAAGTTTGATACCGGCAAACCGAGTACTTCGCCTTTTTCACTTTTCAGTAACGATGTGAGTTTGACAAATAGTCGCGTTAAGATTATTGATGAAAATTTAGAAAATCCGGAAATATTTGTTTTAGATAATGTAAATGTTACTGCAAATAACTTAAAAATCAACGGTCCTGAGGTAAAAGTCAATATTGAGAATCTTTCATTGATTGCCGAACGTGGTTTTGTGATTGAAGATATGCAGACGGACTTTTCTTATACTGAAACAAATATCACTTTAAATAATCTCAATTTAAAAACTACTGAATCCCACATTTTGGGAAATGTAGATTTGGATTATTCCAAAAACGGATTTGCAGATTTTGTTAATGATGTAATTATTACAGCAACTTTAAAAGATTCCAAAATCGCAACAAATGATTTAAATGATTTTTATAATGAATTTGGCCCCGACCAGTTGATTTTACTGGATACCGAAATGAAAGGTACTTTAAATGATTTCACCGCTACCAATTTAAAATTTCAGACGGGTGATACAAACATACAGGGGGACTACGCTTTTCAGAATATCCTAAATTCTGAAAATGGTTATTCCATAACCGCGACCAACCATTATATTGCCACCAATTACTACGATTTAAGAAGGTTCATGCCCAGAATTTTGGGAGATGTTATTCCTGCTGAATTGAAAGAACTTAAAAGCTTTAATCTTAGCGGAAATACTTCAATAGTAGGTGATGAGCTCAACACAAAAAGTAATTTACAGAGCGGTATAGGTCAAGCGACCCTTGACTTAAAAATAGGAAATATTACCAATATTGATAACGCATATTATAAAGGCAATGTGATATTGAATAACTTTGACCTTGGAAAAATAGCCAAGACCACTTCCCTCGGAAAAATGACCGCCGACTTAGATTTTGATGGGCGCGGGTTTAATAAAAATACCGTAAACACCGAAGTTTCGGGCACGGTTTCTTCTTTTAATTTTGAAGGGTATAATTATAAAAACATTACCGTTTCAGGAAATCTTAAAAACCCACTTTTTAATGGAGAACTTTCAATTAACGATCCAAACCTTAAGTTAGGTTTTAAAGGACTGATAGATGCATCTTCAGAAACAAACCAACTTGATTTTGAAGCAGATGTAGAATATGCAGAATTGAACAAATTAAATTTGATAACACGTGATAGCATTGCCGTTTTTACAGGAAAAGTAGTAGTTGATATGGAAGGAAAAACCATTGATGATGTTGTGGGAACCATTAATTTCAGTCAAACTTTTTATCAAAACGAACGGGATGATTTTTACTTTGATGATTTTACAATCACTTCTTCTTTTGAGGGGCCAGTTAGGACTATAGAAATAAACTCCCCCGATATTTTAAACGGAAAGATTTCTGGAGAGTTCTTAATTCAAGATATACCCAATCTCTTTCAAAATGGGATTGCAAGTATTTATACCAATTATATTCCGCAGGAAGTCACGACTAATCAATACATAGATTATGAATTTGTAGTATATAATAAAATAGTGGATGTTTTTGTGCCACAGTTGAAATTAGGAGACAATACCCGTGTGAAAGGTTCGGTTTCTTCTGACGAATCAAAGTTTGAACTCGATTTTCGCTCTCCCGAAATTCTTCTTTTCGACAATTATATAGGAAAACTAAATGTTCAAGTAGATAATGATAACCCATTGTATAACATATACATAGCGGCAGATTCAGTATACACTGGGTTTTATAACATTAAAAATTTAAATGTAATTAATAAAAC
>MDSW01035605.1_pt1 | contig 10171 bp, 8 predicted proteins | sample 811171 | NCBI WGS metagenome assembly MDSW01 (sample SAMN05326641, study PRJNA326480) | marine metagenome | isolation source: seawater | place: Atlantic Ocean: North West | collected 2012 | reverse complement strand
TGCACGCAGTGCATCCGTGGCGGATTAATTCGTAAGGCAGTTGCTGTTAAACCGTTTGAGGTTTAACCTATCGGGAAACGGAATCTGTTTTCCCTTCTCGCTATAAAAACGAACTCCCGAAACTCCAATTGGTCCGCCAGCGGCGCACCATGCCGGTCTTAATCAACCAGACCAGAGGGTATGTTTCGGGATTTTTTCGTATTGCTAGTTAAACAGGATGAAAAACGATGTCACTTACTCGTCAGGATGTAGAAAAAGTTGCTCTACTGGCCCGACTCAGGTTTGACGACGCCGAATTGGATAAGATAACCGAGCATATGGTTCAAATTGTTCAATACGTCGACAAGCTCTCTGAATTGAACACCGAAGAAGTGGAACCTATGGCACACGCATTAGATATTCATAATGCTCTGGCTGAGGATGAATTGCGACCAAGCCTATTACGTGACGAAGTCCTGAAAAACGCCCCTAAGCATGATGGAGAATACTTTCTTGTTCCGGCAGTCCTGGGGGAATAACAGCCCTTCCTGCGGGGCACCGCAGCGACAAGCGGACATTGAGAAACAACATGTCAATCATTCAAAAAACTGCAACCGAGCAACTAGCACTTCTCAGATCGGGTGAAATAACGAGTGTTGAATTAACGCAGGCCTACCTGAATCGAATCCATCAGGTTGAGCCGGCCATCGGAGCTTTCTTACGGGTTGAATCCGAGGCAGCCCTCACCCAGGCAGCTGAAGTTGATCGCAAACGTGAGACGGGGGAACCTCTTGGCAAGCTCGCGGGTCTCCCGGTAGCAATAAAAGATATTCTTTGCACCAAAGATACTCCCACCACTTGTGGCTCAAAGATGCTGGAAAACTTTGTGCCTCCCTACAACGCCACGGTAGTCGAGAAACTGCAGGCGGCTGATGCCGTTATTCTGGGACGCACAAACATGGACGAGTTCGCCATGGGTAGCTCCACAGAAAATTCCGCTTACCACCCAACCCAAAACCCGTGGGATACCTCCCGTATCCCTGGCGGGAGTAGTGGTGGCGCAGCAGCTTGCATCTCGGCGGATATGGCACCACTGTCGCTGGGAACAGATACCGGTGGCTCCATCCGTCAGCCCGCCGCGTTGTGTGGGTGCGTCGGACTAAAACCTACCTATGGTCGCGTTAGTCGTTACGGACTGATCGCCTTTGCCAGCAGCCTCGACCAAATCGGTCCGCTTGCCAAAACCGTGGAAGACGTCGCATTGCTCATGGAAGTTTTAGCCGGTCATGATGCACTCGACTCGACATCCGTGGACACACCGGTCCCGGCTTATTCTGGGAGTGTTCACCAACCCCTTGAAAGCTTAACACTGGGTGTTGTTAACCAACATTTTGGAGCAGGTATCGACGCGGAGATCGAAGCGGCGGTCAAACAAGCCATCGCCACCTACACATCCCTTGGGGCCACCATTAAAAACATCGAAATGCCACATGCCGATTATGGTATCGCAACATATTACATCATCGCTCCCTGTGAAGCCTCCAGCAACCTTGCGCGCTACGACGGCGCTCATTACGGATACCGCACCGATCATGCCGAACTGGTAGAAGACGGAACCGATGAGGGCCCGCTTGTTCGCATGTACCGTAAAACACGAAGTGAAGGCTTCGGCGCGGAAGTACAACGCCGTATCATGTTGGGGACGTATGCTCTCAGCGAAGGATACTATGATGCATTCTACTTAAAGGCATTGAAAGTACGTCGACTCATCCGTCAGGACTACGACAATGCTTTTGGTGAAGTTGATATGATCATCGGCCCCGTTACAGCCAATGCGGCATTCTCCAAAGGAGAAAAGACGAGTGACCCGATGGCCATGTACCTCGAAGATCTGTATACCGTAACGGCTAATCTTGCAGGGGTTGCAGGAATCTCACTTCCTTGCGGATTCACGAAAAGCGGACTGCCGATTGGCTTGCAATTACAAGCCGCTCCGTTCCAAGAAGAAAAGTTACTTCGCGCGGCACAAATGTTCCAGAACGCGACGGACTTTCATACACGGAGGCCCGAACTTTAATGAGTGACGCTCCCTATGAAATCGTGATCGGTCTGGAAGTCCACGTCCAGCTAAAGACCAACACCAAACTATTCTGCCGCTGCAGCACCATGTTCGGCAGTCCGCCTAATACGCAAACCTGCCCCGTCTGCCTCGGCATGCCCGGGGCACTACCAGTGATGAACAAGAAAGCATACTTCCTCGGTATGAAAACAGCGCTGGCATTGCATTGCGGTATCCCTAAGTTCACTAAATGGGATCGTAAAAACTACTTCTATCCGGACCTCCCGAAGGGATATCAAACCAGCCAGTTTGATCTACCAATGAGCGAAGAAGGCTATCTCGATATCCAGTCGACCAAAGACGAATTCGAACCTCGCCGAGTACGCATCATACGCGCCCATCTTGAAGAAGATGCGGGCAAGAGTATACACGACGAGGTTGCCGGTAAAGGTGACAGTCGTATCGATCTCAACCGGACAGGAACACCGCTGCTGGAAATCGTAAGCTATCCAGATATGCGTAGTGCGGCCGAAGCCAAAGTTTACATGCAGGAATTACGCCTTTTACTGACTTATCTCGAAGTGTCGGACTGCAATATGCAGGAAGGTTCCCTGCGTTGTGATGCCAATGTAAACTTACACATTCCAACTGAAAATGGCGTGATCGCCACTCCGATTGTGGAAATCAAGAACATGAATAGTTTCCGGAGTGTAGAGCGGGGGATTAACTACGAAGCCAAGCGGCAATACGACGTCTGGCAGGAAACCGGGAAGATACTAGGGGAACTTCCGAAACAAACAAGAGGCTGGGATGACTCAGCACAAGTCACTCGCGCACAACGTGAAAAAGAAGAATCCGCTGACTATCGTTATTTTCCATGTCCTGACCTGGTACCCGTCGTCGTCACCGATGAACAGATTGAAGAAGTACGTAGTGAAATTGGCGAGCTTCCGTCGGGTCTAAGACAACGTCTAGAATCAGATTTTGGCCTTTCCACCTATACGTCCGACGTGATCGTCAATCAGGGACGAGCGCTCGTCGACTACTTCCTGGAACTTGCCGCAGCTTGTGGCGATCACAAACTGGCGGGCAACTGGATTCAGGGGGAAGTGCTTCGGATTCTTAATGATCAGGAAATCAGTATCGATGAGTTCAAGCTTACCCCCAGCCAAATGGCCGAACTTTTAAGGCTTGTTCAGGCAGGCGACTTAGATAGCTCGAAAGCCAAAGACGTTTTCACGGCCATGTTGGAATCAGGACAGTCTGCGGCAGATGTTGTTGAGGATTTAGGAATCGAGCGGGTCGATGAAGGAGCTTTAGAAGACTTATGTCGAATGCTGATTGAACGAAACCAACGAGTGGTAGACGATGTCAAAGGCGGAAACGAAAAAGCTGTCGGAGCTCTTATCGGGCAGGCTAAAAAAGAAAATCCAAATGTCAATCCCGGTCAGGTTCGGCAAATCTGCCTCGACATCATTAAAAACATATGACTTTCATCGCCCTCGAATTGTGAGATTCGCGAGATTCGCGAGGTTTCAAAGATGACCTCAGACAACTCAACACCTGACTGGGAACAATATGCTCGTTGGGATAAACATCATGTATGGCATGCATTTACACAAATGCGCGACTACAACCCCCTGATCATTGAATCAGCCAATGGATGTATTCTAAAAGATATCGACGGCAACGAGCTCATCGATGGAGTGAGCAGCGTTTGGTGTAACGTACACGGTCACTGCCATCCCAGAATCAATGCCGCAATCACCACCCAATTAAACCAAGTTGCCCATGTCACGTCGCTGGGGATGTCCAACCCCGCCTCTATCGAATTGGCCCGGCGTCTTGCCGAGATCACTCCTAGCGGTCTCGAGCACACATTTTTTTCCGGCGACGGTGCAAGCAGTGTGGAAGTCGGTCTCAAGATGGCATTCCAATATTGGCACCAACGGGAAAACCCCAAGCCCCAAAAAAACACCTACATCGCACTGGGCTCAGCCTATCATGGTGACACACTCGGTAGTGTTAGCGTCGGAGGGGTGGCTCGGTTCCACGAAATGTTTGAGCCGTTACTGTTTAAAGTCATCCGTGTCGAAAATCCAAGCACTTACCGGCTTCCTGAGGGCGTAACGGAAGAGAATCTCACGCAGTACTATCTCGAACAACTAGAAGCGACGCTCGCCGCACACCACGAACAGGTGGCGGCCATGATCGTGGAACCGCTTGTTCAGGGGGCTGCCGGACTGGTCATGCAACCGGCCGGTTATCTTCGCGGTGTACGTGACCTCACTCGAAAATATGGTGTTCTTCTGATCGCGGATGAAGTCGCGGTCGGTTTTGGCCGAACGGGAACGATGTTTGCCTGCGACCAGGAAGAGATCAGCCCGGACATACTATGTCTGGGTAAAGGTATTACCGGTGGCTACCTTGCCATGTCTGCCACTGTCGCCACAACAGAAATCTGGAATGCCTTTTTAGGTGCCGGCAAGAAGACTTTTTATCACGGCCACACTTATGCAGGCAATCCATTAGCAGCGGCGGCGGCGCTCGCTTCTTTGAATATCTTTGAAGAAGAAAATACGCTGAACAATGTCGCTAAACAAAGCCAATTACTATCTGCGTTATTAGCCGACCAAGTGGCTGAACACCCTCTAGTGGGAGACATTCGCCAACGGGGACTCATCGCAGCCATCGAATTAGTCGCCGACAAAGAACACAAAACGCCACTCGACCCTTCCCTGGCTACCGGCACAAAAGTATGTCTGGCTGCACGGGAAAAGGGCGTTTGGCTAAGACCTCTACGAGACACTCTCGTCATTATGCCACCACTTTCTATCTCAGGCGAACAAGTCACTCAAATCGTGAACGCTTTAGAATATGGCCTTAAACAACTTTAAGGCTCCGCGGAAAAGCGACACTACTGGCGGACAGACTTCGTTCCGTGAGGTGAGGCGGAAATATAGAGACCTTCAGGTAGCGGGCGACCTGCACATGCGTATCCCATCGAAAACAGTGTTGTTTTGAATTGACGAAATTCATCGAAGCTATTGGGGTAAACCCAAATCGTGACTGTCGTCGTATCAGGAACGGTACGTTTGATGTACTGCATGAATTGTGAGCCAGCGGCCAAAGCCACCTCGACCGGTTCACCAAATACGGCCTGCACAGGAATCAATTCAAGCTGCAGCATTTCTATTTTTTGTTGCAAACGCGAGCCAGAGCGCGTTTTGATCACATCGTTGGTATATCCCAGTTCGTAGCGTAGGCGATAACCTGAAACAGGACCTATCGTCTCAGTGATCTGAGGATGATTATGCAATTTGTGCACTTTGTTCTGAGCATCGCGTTTCATCCGTTCCACAAGCTCATCAAACGGTACATAAGAGATCCGGCCAGCGTCCAAACGAAAATGTATTTCCTTACCGAAAACGGTCTTGGCCATCGGGGTAGGCATATGTTCGATCACATGGACATCCGGTTCCAACTGCTTGAGAACCTGACGACTCCTGATCAATTCGCCAAGTTCTTTAGTCATCGCTTCATACTGGGAAGCCATTTCGATACTAGCCTGACTTTCAATCGACATGGACTCCTGCTGTTCTTTTAATTCCTGTTCCGCACGAGTAATGGATTCCAGAATTCGATCTCTCTCGCGTTTGCGATAATTCAACTCAAATTCCTGCCGCTGGATTGTATCATCCAATTCAAGAATATTGTCTTCGACTCCGGTAGCCATAGCCCGAGCCTCGTCCACCTCAGCAACTGACACTTCTTTCAGCGGCGGCACTTTCGGTGTCCGAGCCAATTCGTCACGCGCACGCATCATCACAATCATCACCAGAATGATCAGAATGCCAACCAGGTTGGCTACGATATCCTGAAACGAGTCCAGACCACCGATGCCGTGTTCACTTGTTGCTCGCTTACTCATTTAATCCGTATGCCGCCACACATCTATTCCACTGCCATACAAAGTGTATTGCAGTTCCTTGAATCTGGCTTCACCTCCTGACTGTATCTCCACTTTCAATTCTGGTTTCCAATGTCCTCCGGCAATGGCGATTCCCCATCGATCAATGTGCTCATGCAATGCGGCAACAAATTGATCGATGCTAACTTTAACCGTCATTCCCAGTTCAACGACCACAGGTTTCCCTCGTTCACCTGCGGCTGGCATGATTGTTAGGCGACTGGCTTCACAAATCACTTTAACTGGCCGCGTAATCGCCGGTCCCCGATGATTATTCTCGAGAGCCCATCCCTGCGGACGGCCCGCCATACCAACGCCACCGGGGGGGGTAATCATAGCACCTCCCGGAACTCCAGTCCCGTTGAATTTACTACCCATCTCACCACTATCGATGCTCTCACGATTTGAATACTCGACCTCTGTATTTCCAGCGACTTCACCCGTCCCACCTGTGCCTGGCCGGCTTCCCAGCGTCGCTGACGCTGCCTGCCCATCACCAAACCCGTCACCTTGTGCAGTGGTTGTGTTAAATACCGTATCCACCGGTTCCCCGGACTGAGCCCTCGGCAGAACCGGATACCGACTGGGCATTGCCAGAGCCAACGCCCGTTGGCGGTCGTTCGCAAGCGCGATCGTTTTTTTGAGCTCACCAGAAAGAGTGGGCTGAGGATTTGGAAAGGCAAGTGGTAAATCATCTGAAACTAATTCAAATCCGTACTCGTCTTTCCAGTCGGCCATCGCCCGTCGTGCTTTTCCGAATGCAGCAACCCCCTCGGCTCTTACAATCAACAGAGGGTAGGGAGATTCTTGATCATCCAACGTGTGTTTAACATAAAATTCACGAATCGTGCGCAAACAGGCATTAAGCGGATTTCCCACTCCAGATGGTCCGTCCAACTCAGCATGAGAAATCAAAATCCCTTCCGGCTGAATAATGACCCCTTCTGCTACACACTCCAAATACACCGGACGTCGATAAGATCCATGCTCTCCCTGATACGGAACAATGGCATATGATTTCTTATGTTTTTGCGTTTCAGCGCGAACCTGGTCTAATTCAGTTCTCGCTGTAAAGATCTCTTGTTGAAGCTGAGCGATTTCGTCCTCCAAGTCAATCTGACCATCTGTTGAAACGGTACGCTGCTCTGCTACGATTTTCGACTTGTTCAGTAAATTCTGCCAACGTCCTTCAAGGTCTCGGATATGAGCTTCCAACTGGGCAAGACGTAAACGATTCTCCTGAATATCACCCTGATACTCACCTTGTTTTGACTTAAGGATTTCACTCCGCCACTTATAGTTGGCAATCTCCAGTTGCCGTTCATCATTTCGTTCAACAACCTGCTGATATTCATGACTTCCTGCCTGGTCATCCTGCGCGGCATCGACACGGGCCTGCTGCACTCCAACAACCAGCACGGCAATCAGCGCCCCCATCGTACAAATCAACACCGCCAGAAATGGAAACATGGACGGGGCAAGCCCCTGACGACGTCGTTTCCGTTTTAAAGTCATGCTGCCTTTCCGCGATTGGTAGTACCGCCTTGCAGATCAAGCGGTTTAGCCTCGCCCGTGATTCGTGTCGAAAGTAATTGAATAGCAGCAGAAAGACTAATCACAGCATCCTCAAATTGTCGGGTCTCCTGCAGATGATTCAAATTAGAATTCAGCGTCTGCTCCAGAGAAGCAACTTCACCGGTCGCTTCAACCACTTGGCCTAACAACTCAGACTGCTGATTCATTTTTTCCTGATTTACCGCTAACAACTGAGCGTTGTCCTGAAGTAATTCCTGCCATTTTTGCCACTGATGCTGTTGCAATTCGACTTGCCTCTCCATTGCGGAGATCATAGCAAGCGACATTGCATCCCCCATGGATTCTCCCTGCTGAGCCGTCCACTGCTGCCATTGTTTTTGAATCACTGTGATCGCGTCGGACCATTGGGAAGCTTGCCCCTTTACCATTTCCTCAACAACTACGGACCATGAATCAGACGCTCTATCCTTGTTGCCACTAAACCGACTGCGTAATGCATCCTCTACCTGTTGGTCTACATCACTCAGAATCTGCGATTCCAACTGATCAGACATAAACTGACAGAACATCAGGACGATGGACAAAGTGAGTGCGACGGCAGTCGTGTCAAATGCCACATAAAGACCGCTAAAAAGTCCCTGCATTGCCCCATTTAAATCATCCCCGATCTGCTGCCCGGCAAGATCGCCCAATGCCTGCGTAATCCCCATCACGGTACCCAGAAAACCGAGCATTGGTGTCGCCCAGATGATGATCCGAACGAGTGAGGCTCCTTCGTACTGTCGGTCGGCATCACGCTCAGAAGCATACTTCATCTCATCGCCGAGCGTGGCCGCTGTACCTGTACTGCGGATCATCTCCAATAGATCCGTGAGCCGCGTTCCTAAATAACTGGTAATGACTCGCGGCGACCATGACTCGGTTTGCAAGAGAAGCTCGCTGGCCTGCTCGCGATCTTCCTGTTTCCATTGAGCGTCGATTTCAGGAAACTTAAATGTACTGAGCACCAACTGTTGTCCGAGCAGATTCACTCCACGGAGAATCAAAGCAGCCATAGCTATAAAAAACATGACCGTGGTTGCAACGGCAATCGGATGTCCAAGAAAATATCGATGCAATAACGGGTGGTTTTCAGAATCCAACGGACCGTTGAGGAACTCGTAAAAAGTAATGCTGAGAACTGAACCCCACAACAACGGCCAGCCGAGATTCCAGACTATATTAATAACCGAATTTGATTTAGGCCGAGACAATGTTCATCCTCCGGATTTGACTCGTTATGCAGTAATTAGAGCGTGAACCACGCACCATCGCACAAGACAGGCTTACATCGTCAAATTCGGCATAATCGTCACAGTTTATACACTTTTTTTGTTGTTTTTAATTGCATTAAAGAACGATCGGCACTTCCTGGAAGGAAACGCACGACAGTATGTCGTTTTCCGCAGGTGTGCTTTGAGGATAGGCAAGCCGTGCCTGAGACAACGAACTGGGACGATTAGCCTGAGAAGCGTTTCCCTGGGTTTCCTCATGTAAATACAAATGCCGAGATTTAACCAGTCTATTTGTGACCATGCGTATGCGTAACTTGCCAGCAACTTTCAGTCTTCATTTGCTTGAACAATTTTGGCACATGCCTAGAATGAAGGAGCAGGAATGACGTGTTCCATGAACGGAGCCATAAGGTTGTAAGAACACGACGAGTTTTTCTAAGGAGAGAAAATGTCCCGATTACTGAGGAGATGGGTAATCTGTAGCGGTTGTATCGGTTTGATGATTGTGGGAATTGTTGGTAGTCAACAACCTACAACTCATGCCCAAAATCCCGTCGGTACACGACTCGGGGTACAAGCTCCCGTCCAAGCCATACAAAGCAACAACTACCTGCTGATGTCTTCAGTAGTTGTCGAAGAAGGTCAGCAGCTGACTTTAATCGACGTTAAAAACAAGGCGATTTGCGTTTATTTGATCCAAAGAGGGTCGGGAAAGATCAAGTTATTAAGTGCCCGAAACGCGCGGTGGGATTTCGAATTAGATGAGTTCAATTCTGAATCACCAACCCCAAGAGAAATACAACGACTCATTCAGCAGTAGTATTTGCTGAGAAAAGCAGCAGAAATTGGCTCACTACACTGCGAACAAAATGTAAAGCCCGACCAGTCAGAATACCGAACAGGAATACAGGTAATAATATGCGCAAGACGGTGAGACTGCACCTCATGGAGGGGGACAGGTTTACCTTAATATAGGCTACTGGTGTTTTATCATGGCAGATCTAAACCTAAACCAAGCTGCTGAATTGCTCGGTCTTGACCCTCAACGTCTGGAAGAGTTAGCTGGTACTGGTGATATTCATGGGACCAAAGCTGAGGGCAGCTATGTCTTTAGCCAGGACGAAATTGAGCGGTTTGCGGACCTGAATGGCATCGTTCTGGGGAGTGGTGAAGATGGCAACGAGTATAATCTCACCGACGATGCTGATTCCGTGCTTGTAGAGGAAGGTCCAATTTCAGCGAATACTGATGGAAGTGGACCTATTATTGGAGCTGAAGGCGGTGCAAGTGCGCACGATAGCGACCTCAAACTGTCTGATTCTCTGGAGCTCGAATTGGACGACAGTGACGAAC
>MDSW01169821.1_pt1 | contig 10173 bp, 13 predicted proteins | sample 811171 | NCBI WGS metagenome assembly MDSW01 (sample SAMN05326641, study PRJNA326480) | marine metagenome | isolation source: seawater | place: Atlantic Ocean: North West | collected 2012 | reverse complement strand
GTTCTGTAAGCCTATAATTATTTTTAATTTTAATTGAGAATCCGATGTTAGAAAAATAATCAAATATAGTTTTTAAAACTTCAGGTGAAAAATTTAGTTTATTTTTTTTTAAATTGATTAAGTCTTCAGCTAATATCTTATCTAAATAACCTGATTTACCCAGGTATGAGATTATTTGGGTTAGATAAAATCCCCTTATATTTTGGATGATATTTTTTTGAAATTCTGAAGTACGCATTTAAATCGTTAATCCTAAATAAATGGTTTGTCCAGTGATAACTCCTGACTCTTTTTTAAATAAAAATTCAATTACATTAGTAATCTCCTCTAACTTTAGCTCTCTTTGAATCTGCAACTTTTTTTTAGAGTTATATATTACTTTTTCTCCAAGCTTCCTAAATGAATTAGTATTGTACATTGAAGGAGCAATTATATTGCAGGTTACATTAGCTTTTGCTAATTCTTTTGATACTATTTTAGAATAAGTATCAATTGAACTTTTGGAAGCTGAGTATAATGAGGTCCCTTCCTCAAGCAATCCTGCAGCCATAGAAGAAAAGCTTACAATTCTTCCAAACTTTTTTTTTACCATTTTTTTTGCGACCTCATTTATTAAATTTATTTGTGAAACTACATTAGTCTTGAAAACTTTTAATACTAATTCTTTATTGTTGAGAATAGAAGGATATGAGGTAGGTATTAATGCAACATTGTTGATCAAACAGTCTATTCTTTTGTGTTTTTTGTAAATCTTTTCAACCCATTTTCTTATTTCAGTTTCACTATTAATATCAAAAACGCTATGGTCGTAAAACTTTGATGTAAATTTTAAATCGTTTCTACTACATCCAAAAATAATAAAATTTTTTTTAACAAAATATTTTAATAAATCTTTACCAAGACCTTTAGAAGTACCAGAAATTAAAAGAATTTTTTTATTTTTCATTAATTAGTTTGAAAAGAGCATTTACGAAATCTGAAAAATATAGTTTTGTTTTACCAATATTTATAGAATGAATCTTATCTATTTTAATAGGAAAACTTTTATTTGTTTCTTTTTGAATTAGATCTTCAAGTCCAACAATAAAATTTACAAATGCTATAGAGTCAATTAGTGATCCATCTCCCAACAAAATAATCTTGTCTGTCTTATCTTTAATTTTCATTTTTAATTCTTTTGTTGATGCTTTAAGAGATTTAAGAGCTAGCAAATTTAGTTTTTTTTTATCAATTCTTGATTTCATAATTTATCTTACTACCGGATAGTGCCTCCTCATATACTCTTTACTTAATAAGTCAGTTACTCTTAACTGTAAAGAAAATCTTATATTTTTAGATCTGTTTATCCCGCTTCTATGAACCAAAAATTCTGAAAAAATTAAAGCCTCTCCTAACTTCACTTTTACTTTTGTAAATTTAAACCTTGATGAGTTTTTAATTAATTTTGATCCTTTTTTTTGCTCAAATACTTTTTTTTTAACGTGTGATTTTGGACTTACTTCTAAACAACCCTCTTTGTGACTAGTGTTCATAAAAGGTATCCAGACTACTATGGAGTTGTTTGAATGCCGATTATAGGGAAAATCTTGATGTGCATCAAAAAAAGAATGCTTCAAATCTTTTGGTAGATCAACTCTAGTTAATGGTCTTGTGCCATAGTGAGGATGTTTTATTCCCAACTTTTTGTAAATTTGTAATAATTTTTTTTGACTTGCAAGGCTATAAACTTCTGGATCAAGGTGTATTAAATCAAAAACAGCTACAAAAGCTTTTCTAAATTTACTTTTTTCAAGAGCAATTAAGTCTTTATCGCTAGTTATTTTTTTTCCGTAAATCTCATGTGAAATATTATTAAACATTTTTAACCATTTTTTTCTCAATTTTGATAGAAATGGCTTATACCCTATTTTAATTTTACAAAATCCAAATTCTTTTAATTCATTAAGTTTATTTTTATAATTTTCACTCATAAAGTTTAGAATAATTGATAAATTTCGTCAGTTTTTTCTTTATGCATTTTTTTGTAATTAATTATTTTACAAAATAATTTTTCTATTATTAAGAATTTTTTTGTTATCATAAATTACTATAAATATATCATTAAATGTTCAATTATTGTACATTTATATGTTCATATTTTGAACAAAAACATCCATAATTTGTAGCTATTTTTTTAGCTTTTTTATAATTTTTTTAAAAGTCAGGTTTTCTTTGTCGTAAGCTAACAAATTATTTCTATGTTTTTCGTAAACTTTTTTCCATTTAGAGTTTGAAAAATTATATAAAACTTCAAGTTTTTTTTCTATTTTTTTCTTGTTAAAACTATTAATCCAAAACAGACCTTCATTTTTAAATTGTGCTGGCCACCCAAATTTTAAATTTTTATTTTTAATAAAATTTGATCTGATGCAACATGCTAAACTCTTATTTCCTCTTGCCAAAGATTGATACCCTAATGCGCTGTCGATAAATACTACCATTTTTGACTTATCTATTAAATCGTAGGAACTAAATTCATCTTTAAAGTGTTTAAAAATAAAATTTGTTATAAGGTCTCCTTTTTTAAATATTATATCCCTGTAAAATTTTTCCTCGTTGTTTGAGTCAACTTTAAAAAAATTTCTTCCAGCAATAACTAAATTTAAATCGTTATTTAAACAAAATTTATGAATAATTGGTAACAAAACTCTCTCAGCTTTAAAAAGGGTTTTTCTAGAATATAATCTTTTTCCACTTTTTATCTTTTCATTAGAAAAACTAGATTTTGTAAATTGTGAAATATAAACCAAATCTTTTTTTTTAATATTTTTTTTTCGCTTTATAAGATTATTTTTAAAAGAACCAATTGTATGAGTTTGAATATTAAATATTGAACTATAAATTTTAGAAAAGGATTTTGAATAGGAAAAAAAATAATCTGCTTTCCAATTTAGTTTTTTAATTTCATTTTCTGAATAATGTGCTAAAGAGACTCCATTTTGAATAAAAATAAAAATCACATCTGGAAAAATTTCTTTTAAGTTATAAAAAAATTGATTATTATCAATATGACTTATTATCATTTTTGGTCTTATAAATTTTATAAAAGAAACAATATACCTTTGGCCTTTGGTCAAATTTTGGTTTCCGAAAATGGACAAGATGAGTATCAATAAGTTTATTTTTACTGTTCTGAGACTAATAATAGAAATATTGTCAATATTTAATGTCCTTTGAATGAGATTTGCTCCAGGAAAGTCTAAAATTGCAATTTTAGATTTCTTTGGTATTTTAAAATCTAATTTAAATATCCTCATTTTTTTAAAACAGATAATTAATTCTATATTTATGTATACTTATTAGCTTAAACATTATAAATTTTTTTAATTAATGTTACAGTTCTCATATAATTCTCTATTGATACTAGTTTGTGTTCTTTTTTTTGAAAAAAATTTTTTATTTCTATTGATTGATTAACTAAGCCAGGTTTAAAATTTTCATCTTTTGTATAGTTAATTTTTTTAATTTCAGGAAAATTATTTGATGTATTAAGTTTTTCTAAAGGTTTTAATTTTAAATTATATTTATCAAATTTTATTTGCACTTCCCATTTTCTAAATTTCTTCCAGTAGGCCTCATAAACGACTTCGTCACCAGAAGAAAACTTCATTTTTATAGTAAAGTTTTTTGGTTTTTCTATTGTCCAGTTGTTGCTAGAAGTTTTTAATAAATTTCCCCTACAAAAAAGGTTTATGAAATCTATTAAATGAACTGAATTTGAATACATTAGATATTTAATGGACTTTGCTGATTTAACAATACCGATTTTTTTGGCCCCTTCTTCAAATCTCTGTCTATTTTGACAATCAATTATCTTTAATTTTCTTTTTGAGCTAAAATTGTCTACAATTTTTTTTAGTCTTATTGTACTTATGTAAAATCTTCTATTTAAAGATATAAAAATTTTTCTTTTTTTAATTCTTGAGAGTTTATAAATTTGTTTAATTTCTCTCGAATTTAATCCTAAGGGTTTTTCAGCTAAACATACCCAGGGAAATTTTATTATTTTTTTCATAATTTTTTTATATTGTTCCTCGCTTATTGAAATAATTACTAAATCAGATTTAGTTTTGTGATATAAATCCTCGATACTAGAATAAATTTTTAATTTACGGTATTTTTTTTTTAAAGAATGAATTTTTTTTTGCGACCTACTGTAAATTCCCCCTAACACAAAAAATTTATTTCTGTTTAAAACTTTTAGGTGCTCATTAGACATGTTGCCTGCGCCAATAAAAGATACTTTTATTTTTTTTTTCATAGTTTTATTTATGCCCAAGAAAATTTTTTTGATTTATTAAGAGAGTTAATAGGAATTGAACTTCCCCCTTTTTTTCCAGACTCTATTGCAGCAATAACTGCTTTTATCGCGTTAAGGCCCTCAAATCCTTTTACATATGTATTTTTTTTTAATAGATTTTTTATTGCACTTTTAGTTGCATAATGAATATCTTCTTTGCACTTATATGTTTTAATAACTGATTGAGAGCCATAATACCTGGTATCTAATTTAAAATTTTTTTTATGCCTTTTAGTTTCAATCATTTCACCGCTTAAACAATCAAAATAAATAATTCCATTCCTAAAAACAAATGAGATAGTTTTTCCATGACCTTGTTGCTCAGAAATATTAATATATATAAATTGTTTTTTTTTATTATTTGCTATTATTAGCCCAGAATTATCTCTAAATTTTTTTCCTCTTGGATTTTCCAGTATTTTCTTATCAATTTCAGCTCTTACACTATTTATTGGACTTTTTGTCAGATAGTTAAATATTTCAAAAAAATGAACTCCATTCATGGATAACCCCATATTTCCACCAACAACGTTTATGCTTACCAGCTTTCCTAATTCTTTATGGTCATTTATTTTTTTTATTCTACTAATAGCTTTAGAGAATCTTAAAGAGTGATTAATAGATAAAATACACTTATTTTTTTTACATAATTTAATTATTTCTTCAGCACTTTTAACTGAGGTTGTTATTGGTTTTTCAACCATGATAAATTTAATCCGTAATTTGGCTAACTCTCTTACATAAAAATCGTGAACATCTGCCGTAGTTGCAATAACAGCTAAGTTTATTTTTATTTTTTTTTCTTTAAATTTTTTTAAGTCATTGAAAAAAAATTTATTTTTATGATATTTTTTTTCTAAGAGCTTAGAAATTACATAAATTTTTTTAAATTTTAACTCTTTTAAAATTTTATAATGTAATTGGCCCATCTTTCCAAAACCAACTATTAAACAATTTTTAGTCATATTGATAAATTATCTTGATTTTTAGAGTATTATTCTTTATAGTGTTCATATTTTGAACAATAATATATTATATTTTAAATAGCAATTTAATTTTATAAACATTAAGGATTATGACGAAAATAATATGTGAGCTAGGTATGAATCGTTTCGGATCAAAGAAAATATTTGAGAAATTAATATCTGGATCCCTAAATGTAGCTGATTGGGAGGTTGAATTTCAGTATAGAAATTTTAAAGTGAGCACTAAGAGGAAGGATTTACTAATTAAGCCAGTCTTAAAAAAAGGTGCGCTTTGCTTGCACTGAATCATAAGTTACAAAGTGCGGAGCTATGCCTAATTTAAAATTTAAAATTAAAAGACAAATGAAGAGCAATAAAGTAAAAAAATTTGATTTGAAAAAAGAAATTAAAAAACTACTAAAAAAAAATAAATATTACATAAAACATAACAGGAATTCAAAAATAAAGTACGAAGAAAATTATCACGAATTAGTTAAAGATCCTGATGGCAAAATAAGAAATTTACTTAATGAAAGAGAGTACAAGTTAAGTCAAATGAAATATGTTTTATCCTACCTACAAAGAATTAAACCATCAAAAATTTTAGATGTAGGTTGTGGTCATGGGTGGTTGCTCTCCTCTTTAAACAATAAATGGAAAAAATACGGGGTTGAAATAAGCAAGTTTGCTTCCAAAAATGCCTCAAAATATTGCAGAGTGTTTAATGGTGATTTGTCAAAGTTCAAAGAAAATAATTTTAACGTAATAGTGGCTCTACATATAATTGAACATCATAAAAAACCAGAAAATTTTTTAAAGACAATTTATAAAAAACTTAAAAAAAATGGCATTTTAATTCTTGAGACACCAAATTTTGACTCAGCTGCTGCAAGAAGGTATGGAAATAATTTTAGACTAATTAAGGACAAAACACATGTAAGTCTTTTTTCAACAGAGTCTTTGATTAGATTTGTAAGAAAACATAAATTTAAAGTTTTTGATATTAATTTTCCTTTTTTTGAAACACCATTTTTTACTAAAAAAAATATGATGCAAATTTTTGATAAAAAAAAAGTTTCTCCACCATTCTATGGATCTGTAGTCACGTTATTTTTAAAAAAATGAAAAAAAATATTGCAATTATATTAGCTAGAAAAGGATCAAAAGGTATTAAAAATAAAAACTTACTAAAGGTAAACGGTAAACCTTTAATTTATTGGTCAATTAAATCTTGTTTAAAATCAAAAAAAATTAATTCAGTTTGGGTAAGTTCAGATTCAAAAAAAATACTTGGGCTTTCTAAAAGTTATGGATCGAATATAATTACAAGACCATTAAAGTATGCATCAGACAATGCATCTTCTGACTCCGCATGGTTGCATGCTACCTTACATCTAAAAAAAAAGAATATCTTACCAGAGAGTATTATTGGTATACAGCCTACTTCACCGATTAGATCTCCAAAGGACTTGGACTATGCAATTATGAAATTTTATAGATGCAAATTAGACAGCTTGTTTTCTGCACAGAAAATTTCAAATCATTTTATTTGGCATAATACAAAGAATAAGTTGAAAGCTAATTATGATTATAAGAATAGACCAATGAGACAAAAAATAGGTGAAAAATATCTTGAAAATGGCTCTTTTTATATTTTTAATGCGAATAAATTCATTAAAAAAAAATGCAGACTTTTTGGAAAAATTGGTGTTTTTATAATGAATAAAGTTAAGAGTTTTGAAATTGACGATAAAGAAGATTTAGATTTAATAAGAACTCTTAAAAAATACTTTTACTAAAAAAAATGGATAAAATATTTTTTATAGCAGAAATAGGTATTAATCATAATGGTGATTTGAAAATTGCTAAAAAATTAATTGACGGAGCTAAAGAAGCCGGATTTGATGCGGTAAAATTTCAAAAAAGAGACATAGATATTGTTTATACTGAACAACAATTATCTAGTTTAAGAGAAAGTCCTTGGGGGACAACATTTAGACAGCAAAAAGAAGGAATTGAGTTCAATCAAAATGATTATGAAGAAATCGATAAATACTGCAAAAAAATTGACATAAAATGGTTTGCTTCAGCCTGGGATATTAATAGTTTAAATTTTTTGGACCAATTTCATCTACCATATCAAAAAATAGCTTCAGCAATGATAGTAGATGATTATTTTTTAGAACAAGTTGCAAAAAAAAAAACATATACATTCATATCAACAGGAATGGCTGAAAAAAATAATATTGAAAACGCTGTTAAAATTTTTGAAGCAAACAAATGTCCTTACGAGTTAATGCACTGCGTCTCGACTTATCCTATGAAACCAGAAGATGCAAATTTAGAGACTATCAAAACTTTGAAAGAAAAGTTTAATTGTAAAGTTGGTTATAGCGGTCATGAGTCTGGATTAGCTGTTTCATATGCTGCTACTACTTATGGAATCTCTTCGCTCGAAAGACACATTACATTGGATAGATCAATGTATGGCTCAGATCAATCTGCTTCTTTAGAGTTGAGAGGTCAGAAAGAATTAATATTGGTGATAAAAAAAATGATGCTTGCTAAGGGAAAAAGCATGTTTGGAAATATCACTAAAGAGGAACAAAACATTGCAAAAAAGCTTAGAGCTCACTTACCATTAAAAAAATAATATATGCTAAAAAAAAGTTTAACAGAAAATATAAATTTAAAAAAAAAATTAATTAGATTTGAGAAAAAAATTAATCAAATAATTGAAAAAATAACTAATACATTAAGAAATCAAGGAAAAATTCTTATTTGTGGTAACGGCGGATCAGCAGCAGACGCACAACATTTGGCAGCAGAATTTCTTATTAGATTAAAACCTAATATAAACAGACAACCTTTTCCTGTTATAAGTTTAGCTTTAGATACATCTACCATTACTGCTTGCGGAAATGATATAGGTTTTGATAATATATTTTCCAGAAATTTAGAGGCTTTAGGGAAAAAAGAGGATCTTTTATTAGTAATATCTACGTCAGGAAATTCAAAAAATATTTTAAAAGTAATCAAAAAAGCAAAAATAAAAAAAATTGACTCAATTGCTTTTCTTGGATCAGGTGGGGGAAAAGCAAAAAACTTATGTGATTTTGAAATTATCGTTCCAAGCCGAAATACAGCAAGAATTCAAGAATGTCACATTTTTTTAGGTCATTATATTTTTGAGCAAGTAGAAAAAAGATTAATATAAAAATAAAATTATATTTTAACTTAAATAATTTTTATGAAAAAAAACCATGTAATCAATCATAGCAGATTCCAAAAAAGATATGATCAGAATGCTATTAGCAATTACTTACCGAATGAAAATAGAATTGTTAAATTCCCAAAGTATTTTAAAAGTTACTATGAGTTCTTTAATGTATATGCAAAAAAAAATTATAAGCAGGTTTCAAATAATTGTTTATGCGGTGGAAAGAACGACATACTATTGTCACTGACCGACAGACACGGTGTGGATTTTGTTACTGTAGTTTGTAAGAATTGTGGCTTAATAAGAGCCAAAGATTATTTTGAAGATGATGATGTTAAAGATTTTTATGAAAATTTTTATAGAAGTTACACCTACAATGAAGGATATAAAAAATCATCTGCAGAAATATTTAAGAGTCAAAAAGATAGCTCAAAATTTATGTATGATTTGCTAAAAGATAATAAAAAAAACCTTTATAATTTAAAAATAGTTGATCTTGGTGGGGGGGCTGGTGGTGCGCTGGATCATTTTGATAATACTAATGAGAAATATCTTTTTGATTATTACGATCCTTATCTAAAATATGCTGAAACAAAAGGAATTAGATGTGTAAAAGGCGGGTTGGATAAAATTAATTTTAAACCAGATATTATTATTTTATCTCACGTTATCGAACACTGGAGTAACTTTTCTTATGAAATTCAGAAGCTAATCGAAGTTCAAAAAATTAATCATACTTTGAATTATATTGAATTTCCGGGCGTTGACTCAATTAAAAAGGGTCGAAGAGAAGGTGATATTCTTGGAGACATACATGTACCGCATGTTTATTATTTTACTAGCTATGTTTTTGAGAATTTAATGAATAGGCACGGGTTTGAAAAAGTATATTTAGACTCTATTATAAGATCAGTTTTTGTTTACACAGGAAAAAAAACAAAAGTCATTAATTTCTATAAATTATGTCAAAGTGATTTGGTTGCAGCTGAAAAGGCTAGAAAAATTCAAATTTTAAAAAATATAATTAAATTATTTCTTCCAAAATTTATTATAAAACTTATTAGAAAAATTTTAAAAAGAGAAAATCAACTTCTAAAAAAACGTTTATAATTAAGATTTTTTTGTATTTATATAAAATTTATAGAGTTTGTTTTTTTTCCTGTGAAGTTTTGATTTAAATGAAATTTCTTTATGAATATTATATGAAGCTATATTATTTTTGCTAGCATAAGTTATTAATTTGAAATAACCAAGTTTTTTTAGTTTTTTTAAAAGTATTTTTGCTGAAGTTTTTCCAATTTTTTTATTTCTATATTTCTTTAGAATAACCTGAGAAAAAGTTGGTTTTTCTTTATTGAAATTGAAGATCCCAGCATTTTTTTTTTTATATTTAATTAGAAAAAAAATCCTATTTTTTTGATTATTTAAAAGCCAATTATAAGATCTTTTCTTTGAAACTTTTGTTATACTGTTTAATTTTAAATAATCTGAGTTATTTCTAAATCTAAATATAATTTTAAAGTAATAATTAAAATTTTTTTTATTAAAATTAATTTTTTGTAAGTTTATCAACATCTCTATTAATTGATTGAAAATTTTTTCAGTGCATAAATCAAGCCAATTGAGCTATTAGTACTGGTCAGCTGCAC
>MDSW01110327.1_pt1 | contig 10173 bp, 7 predicted proteins | sample 811171 | NCBI WGS metagenome assembly MDSW01 (sample SAMN05326641, study PRJNA326480) | marine metagenome | isolation source: seawater | place: Atlantic Ocean: North West | collected 2012 | reverse complement strand
TGAAGAAGCCTTGTTTTCTGACTGCCCCGGCTCTGCGTTGTCTTCGGCAACGGTCGGATCCGTTGCGGGTTCATCGGCATAAGTATTGACGGGACACAGAATCGAGCACGCGCAAAGGATGGTAAAAAACTGAACTTTGATACAACCGAACGGCACGATGTTTTAATCCTTCTGCATTTGCGGTCTTCAATTTTGAAGAACCGTATTCAGGCAGTCCCAGGCTCATTACGGGGCGAGCCTTCCTGATAATGAGAATAGTTCTCAACGTCAAGCACAATCATGGCGCGGCTCGCAATTCTGCTAACATCCTAGAAAGAGGAGACTTAATGATGTCATTGCGTGGAAAAAAGATCCCAAAATCCGTCAATATGGGCGAGAAATCGAGGAAATCTGGAAGGAATCAACGGCTGATAGACTTGTGACTTGAGTTGATTGTTGCCATGGTTAAACGGCCTCGTACCCAACTTCTTTTCAAGGATAAACCATGCGAAATCTGTTCTTTACGCATTTTGGCTACCTATTGGTTGTGTGCCTTCTTGGCCTCACAACAGCTTGCGGAGAAGACGCTCCGCTTCCTGACACCGGGAACAATACGGTGGATGCAGCCGATGAAACCGACCCGGCAGATCCCAGCGACACATCGGCAGATGATGCGACAGACCCGGCTGATGAAACCGATCCGGCGGACTCCAGCGACACAACGACAGATGATGCAGCAGACCCGACCGATGAAACCGATCCGGCAGACCCAAGCGACACAACGGCAGATGATGCAGCAGACCCAGCCGATGAAACCGATCCAGCAGATCCGTTGGGCAGTAACGGCCACACCGTCAACTTTGCCGTTAACATGAACTGTTCCGAACTGGATAACTTTACCAATGTTTATGTCACGGGACCTTTTTCAAACTGGTGTGGAGACTGCAATCCATTGTTCGACGATGATGGAGACGGCATTTGGACTGCCACCTATACCTTCGAAAATGCTACAGAGGTTGAATACAAATACAACTTGGATAACTGGGCTGCGCAGGAAAACCTGGTGGAAGAGATGGTCAACGGAGGCAGCTGTGCACCCATCACCGATTACTTCGAATATGCCAATCGACGTATCGTCTTGTCCGAAAGTGATACCGTTACGACAAACGATGTTTATGGGTCATGCGATGTTTGTAACACCATCCCCAATGCTAATCCTCGCCTCACCTTTCAGGTGAATATGGGAGCCGGTTACATCGGTGGCGCAACTGTGGGAAACAGTGTCCAGGGTTGGAATTCGGCCGGTGCAGTCCAACTCACGGACTCTGATGGGGACGGGATTTACATCGGTTCCATGGAACTCGAGGCTGGAACAACCATCGAATACAAGTTCATTCAAGGTTACGACGGAAATGGAACCTGGGAAGAGGTACCCCCAGAATGCGGTCTCCAAACTGGAGAATACATTAACCGTGTATTTACCATGCCAACAACCGATGTCATTTTACCGGTCGTCGCTTTTGGGAGCTGCAGCAGCGAAGTACCCGGTGGCGGCGGAACCAATCCTGATGATGTTTGCGGATCCTCTCCAGGGCGCTCATCGCCTGTCACTGTTAACGGTCGTCAAGTCCGTGTTGGAGGTAGTCCCCTTCATATGAAGGGCGTGGCATGGTCCCCTATTCCAGTTGGCCAAGGACCCGGTAACTTTTTCGCCAATGCAGTGGAACAAGATGCCCAACTCATGGAAGACGCGGGAATCAACGTCGTCCGAACTTATGGAGCCATCCTCGATGAAGCTGTGCTCGATGAACTCTGGAGCCATGGAATTTATGTCATGATGACTGTTTACTATGGATACTCGGAAACTGTCGCAAGCACAGTAGAAACGGTATGCGCTCTCAAGCACCACCCCGCCATTCTAAGTTGGGCCGTGGGCAACGAGTGGAACTACACCAATCTGGCCCAAGATATTTCATTTTTGGATGCGGTGGCCAAGGTTCGGACGCTGATCGATGCCATCAAGCTGAACGACTCGAGTCGCCCGGCATCAACGGTTTACGGCGGCATGCCTCCTGTGAGCGTTATGAGCAGTCTAGGTAATGTCGACCTCTGGGGAATCAATCATTATCCAGGTCTAAGCTTTGGCAACTTCTTCAGTGAGTGGTCAAACCTTACAGACAAACCCTTCTATTTTGGTGAGTACGGAGCCGACGCCTACAACGGAAACATAAATGCCGTTGACGAAACTGAACAAGCCAGCATCTTGGAGGGATTAACTGAAGAAATCCACGACAATGCTTCAGTAAACAACAGTGGCGTCTGCGCCGGTGGCATGGTTTTCGAGTTCAACGACGAATGGTGGAAGTTCAACGGCGGCAGTTACTGGGAACATGATACCACTGCTTCTTGGCAGAACTACGGCTACCCTGACCCAGATATGCACGAAGAATGGTGGGGTATGGTGGATGTGAACCGCACGCCCCGTGCGGCGTATTTCACTTACCGTGATATGCCTGCACCGCAGTAGTCTTATTGGTGTTCTGGCCAAGATGACCGGATAAGACTCCTTGTGTGCTCATGCTTGGCATCATGGACCAGACTTGACGGCGTGCCCTCGTCGACCAACTCACCCTGATACAGAACGCCAATGCGGTGGCAATAATGAGCCACCAAGGGCAAATCATGTGAAACCAAAATTGCCGCGACATTGGACGAGCTGCAGACGGAAAAAATCATATCGAGAATTTGTCGTTGAACCACCACATCCAAAGCAGTGGTTGGCTCATCCAACAAAAGTAACCGAGGCTTCAATAGCATGGACATAGCCAAACATACGCGCTGAAGCATACCGCCGGAAAGCTCATGCGGGTAAGCGTCGACTACATTTCGGTCGAGGTCTACACGCTCCAGCCAGGCTAGGATTTCATTCTGCGCCGCCTCTCCTCCTTGGCCATGACGCTCCATCACATCCAGCATCTGGCCACCAATTTTAGTTACCGGATTCATGGCACTCATGGCGCTTTGAAAGACACGCGCAATTTTACTCCACCGAACCTTTTCCAATGCTTCTTGATTCATTTGGATCAGATCTTGACCATCAAAGAGAACCGAGCCACTCGAAATGACACCTGGAATGGGTACCGTCTTGGTAATGGCTCGGATAGCCGTCGATTTCCCTGAGCCAGACTCTCCTACCAAACCATAGAGTTCACCCTCGGCCACATGGAAGCTTAATCCCTTCACGGCACGAAAGGTTTTCTCGCCCCAGAACTCCACGCTTAAATTATCAACTTGAAGCATGGTTTGAATCCTTCATCACGGGGGTTACGCCACTTTCTAAAGTTGTCTTACCCATCAGCCGCTTCAGCCAAAACCGTCGGTCTCCTAAACTGGGGTTCGCTATTTCATCCAGAGTCCGGTTTAACCAGGTTAAAATAAAACCAATAATCGCCAAGCCCAAACCCGAGGGTACATAGGTCCACCAAGCGCCGGTAAATAAAGCGCCGTCGTTTTGAGCCCAATAAAGGTTCGTTCCCCAGGTCACCATAGAAAGGTCACCCAGGCCGAGAAACTCCAGCCCTACCTGGGCGCCCAAAGCGTAGTTACACGCGCCAATAAATGAGGCAGCCATAATGGGCAAAAGGTTCGGTAACATATCCACGCGAACAATCGTAAAAATAGAGTCTCCAGCCAAACGCGACCCCAAAACAAAATCGCGGTCCCTAAGTGACATGGCTTGCGCTTTCATAACGCGTGCTGTCCACGCCCAACCCGTGAGGCTTAAAACCAGCACCATGGTCATAGGCCCTGGTGGAGCGTATGCGGCAATCACAATTGTGAGCGGCAGCCCAGGGATAACCAATGTCATATTGATAAAAGTCTCTAAGAATTGTGCCCAAAACCCCTTAGCCATGGCCGCCAAGACACCAATCCAAGTCCCCAACAATACAGTTAAGGTTGCGACCATAAGCGCCACACTCAGTGTTAATGCGCCCCCAGCCAAAGTTCTTCGAAAGACATCCTGGCCCTGGCCGTTGGTACCAAACCAATGGTCCATAGAGGGCGAAGACAGTGGCCGACCCACCAGTTCCCGTGGATCAGAAAACCAAAAGACTGAAAAGCCTACCAACAAGACCACAACGAGAAGCATCAGAATGCCAATCACTGCTTTATGTTCGTACCACTTGCGATTCATGAGTCATCCCCATCGCGTCTGGTTCTGGGATCCACAAAGACATAAAGCAAGTCCAGCAAGAGATTCGAGCCCAAGACCGCAAATGTAACCGTGGCAAAGCAACCTTGAAGAAGTGGGTAGTCCTGATTCCGAATCGCCTCGAGCATCAAGAGCCCCTGCCCTGGATACGAAAAAACAATTTCCGTAAGCAAGGCGCCTGCTACGACATAACCCAAAGCCATTCCCAAATTCGTAATAGAGGGAAGCAGAGCATTGCGCGCCGCATAGGAAAAGATGACGCGTTTTTCCGACAATCCCTTTGAGAATGCCATTTGAACGTAGGATGTACCCAACTCACCAATCATGGCGTTTCGCATGGTAAGCAGCCAGCCACCCAAAGATGCAACCACGATGGTACCGATGGGAAGCGCCGCGTGCCATGCACGGTTAAGCACGAGTTCCCAGGTTGTATCGAAATAGCGCTCTACACTTTCAGCATGACGAACAGGAAACCAATCCAACGAATAGCCAAGAAAAGATACGCTCACCATGGCCAACCAGAAGTATGGGAACCCACCGATAAAGATAAGCGTGGGGGGTAACCACCTATCAATGCCCTCACCGGGTCTCCGCGCGCACAATACACCTAAAAACGTTCCAATGATAAAGCTTAGAACCAATGCGGTCCCTGCAATAAGAAGCGTCCAACCCAGAGCATCCCAAACCAAAGTTGAGACCTGCTCTGGAAACCGTACCACCGAGACGCCCCAATCCCCGGTCACAATTCCAGTGAGATAGTTCCAGTACTGCTCAAAGACATTTCCTTCGGCCTGCCCCATGGCATTGCGAATGGCCTCTTCTATCTCCGGTGTCAGTCTTCCCTTGAGTCGGCCCAAGGTCGCCTCAACCGGATCACCTGGCATCATGCGCGGCAGAATGAAGTTCAGCGTTAATGCACCCCAAGCAGCCAAAAGGTAGTTGAACAATTTCTTGCGCATCGACTTATTCACGGTTGCGCCTCCACGGGAGCGAGACGCCGCAGCACCAAAGACGCTTCGGGTAAAGCATTCGGGGAGCCACCGGCATACGGCCGATTTGGGTCCGGAAAGCCCGTGTATTTTGATTCGTTGAACACGGCCCAGCTGGGGTTTGGAAAAAGAGGAATCGAAGGTAAAGTAGCATAGAAGCGGTCTTCAAGCTGATGAACAATTTCCAAGCTCTTCGCCTCATCCACCGTCGTAGCCAAAAGTTCCAGCAAACGACCCGCCTCCTCATCTCCATAGCGATGCCAGTTTTGAACGCTCTTCTCACCGGGTGGAAGTACCAATTGAGGGTCCATTAAGCCTTTCATGAGTTGGTAAGGCGATGAGCCTTCGGCCGACCAGCCAATGCTCATATCAAAATCACCGTTTTGCACACGGCCAAACCAAGTACCAAACTCAAGCGTTCGAACTTTTGCATCCAGGCCCAATATCGCTAGATCCCGGGCGACCAATTGCGCAGCGCGAACCCAATCCGACCAACCCGAGACCACCAAAATCTCAAGAGGCTTGGCTGACTCGAATTTCGCAGCGACCTTTTGCACCAAAGCGTCACAACCTGAAATTTTTTGGTCTTTTCGCTTTTCCCATTTTGCAAATCCATCGGAGTAAGGTGACTGCCAAGCGGACCGAGTATACCCAAACATTGCGATATCCACCAAGCGGTCGCGGTCGATGCTGCAGCTGATGGCCCGGCGCACGTCTAAGTCTTTAAACAAGTCCTGAAGTTGATTGAGATAGAGAAAAACCATGGTACCGGTGCGGGCAAACCAGTAACGCCGCGTACTGGGTTGTTTGCGTACGTAGGTTGCATCAATAGCCGGAACAAAATTGCCCGCCCAATCAACCTCTCCCTTGACCAATGCAAGTGTTGCTTGGTCGTTCGAAGAATACGCTGGAAACCTAAGCCGTTTCACTTTTGGTACACCGGGCTCCCAATAATGAGGATTCGCACCCAACTCATAAATCATAGGGTCAAATCGTAAGACCTCCGTGAAGGGGCCAGTACCAACGGGTTTCTCATCGGCATAACGAACGGGGTCCTCCACTCTCTCCCAAATATGTTTAGGAACGATAGGTGTTTGAACAATGCCGTCGAACAACGGCGCATGGACCGCCTTAAACTTAAACACCAGCTCTTCTTCGATTTTTGAGACAGACTGCAGATGTTTCCACACCCCGCCCGTATCTAACCCTGGATGCGTACGCATGAGTTCAAAAGTAAAGAGCACGTCATCCAGTCCAAAAGACGTGCCATCAGACCATTTTACATTTTCTCTTAATGTTACGCGAAGCAAGGTACCGTTTTCTTCCCAACGGTAATGAGTAGCCAGCACACCGACCCAGCTTTCCTGGGCACTATTAAAAACCATGAGGGTCTCGTAGATCCCCCCTTTGCTGGGCCAACGTGGCGTGGCCATGGGCGAAAGTGGGTTGAAGCGCTGAACCCATGATGATTGTTGCTCTACGGAGACAACCAATGCTTTTTCTGGTGCGCGACCCAAGTCATGGCACCCGACCAGCCAGACCATACTCACAAGGGCAACGAGGGCGGAGAATTTCATATTAATTTCTCTGATAAACCCGGATATAGTCAACTCTGAATTCGGCGGGGAACGTCGTATCACCGTTCGGGGCCCCAACATAATTGCCACCGACCGCCAGATTTAGCAGAAGAAAAAACGGTTGGTCGTAGACCCATTCTTGATGACTGCCCATAGAACCACGCGTCACCGAATGATAGACATTTCCATCGACCCACCAAGAGATGAGATCTTTATCCCAATCGATGCCCACGACATGAAAATCGCTATCAAAGGACTTTTCAGCGTCATAATAGGATTGTGATAAACTGGCTCCGCCGGAATATCCTGGTCCATGCAATGCGCCGCCAATCCACGAAGGCTGCTGACCACGCGCCTCCATAACATCAATCTCACCGCATTGCGGCCAACCTACTGAATCCAAGTTCGAACCCAAAAGCCAAAATGCCGGCCAAAACCCCTGGCCCGCAGGCACCTTGATTCGGGCTTCAACCCGTCCGTACTGAACCTCTTTATTGTCCTTTGTAACCAAACGGGCTGAAGTATAACTGGACTCTTCGTAATCTTCTTGCCGCGCTGTGATGACCAAGTGACCATCTTCGGTTCGAACATTTTCTGAACGACCGGTGTAGTACTGCAATTCATCATTGCCCCAGCCATTTAAACCCCGGTCCTCTCCTGTGCCGAGTTCAGCGGTCCACACGTCCAAATCCAATTCACCATCAAACTCTTCTGACCAAGTTAGTACCCAGGTATCACTTGCGGGAACGGTTTGAGGTAATACTTTATCACCCGCACATCCAGCTAATATCAACGTGATCAATAAAGTCGTTACTTTCATGCATTTGCTCTTTCTGGGACGCGGGTGTTCTTCATTCGGCCTAGCCATCCAATAATATCTGACTTCATGACCTGAATAATAAGGGTGGCTCCACCGGTTGCTACATCGCGCTCACCCAGCCGCCCTAAGGTCACGCGTGTTTCTTTGAGCTTTAGCCATCCCATCATCTCATTCACAACCTTTTGAACGGGCTTGAGAAGAAGGTCACCACTGCTGGAAAGCGAACCACCAATCACAATCAACTCAGGGTTCAAAAGATGAATAATATTGGAGACCGCAACGCCCAACCAATACCCTGACTCCTGGATGACTTGCTGCGCAACCAAGTCTCCTGCTTGTGCCTTCGAAATGAGTGTTTGGTTGGAGTTCAGAATCAAGTTGGATGGTGTATCATCTTGAGAACATAGAGACTTGTACCGCTCGTTCAGAGGAACCCTACCGACAAGCTCATTAAGAGATGCCAAACCGCCACTCTCAGATTTTTTTAAACGCATGTGACCGAGTTCGCCCACAAAACCACCTCGGCCGCGATGAAGCGAGCCGTCGACTATCATCCCACAACCCACGCCCGTTGCGACTTTCAAGAAAAGCATATTCTTCGCGTGGCGCCCTACTCCCCACCAGTGCTCAGCCAAAGCACCGAGATTGGCATCGTTATCCACAAGACACTGAATTTGGAGTTGTTCTTGAAGGGCTTCCTCAACCTTAATGCCTCGCCACGCAGCCATGGTTTCTTCGCAGATAGCTCCACCGCTCTCCGGAACCACAGGTGCCGGTACAGCCACACCCATACCCAAGATGTCCGTTGAAGAGAGTGACGATGCGACCATGATTTCACGGGCTTGTTCACAAACGACCTTCAGTGCTTCCTCTGGCTTGAATCTCGCATCGACACGTTCTCGCCGAGTAGAGACAACAGCACCGCTCAGCGACATTAAAAGCGTCGTTACATGAGATGCACCAATATCCACACCGAAAACAAACCAAGACTGGTCATTAAGCCGAAGCATAATAGCACGCCGACCACTGGTGGATTCTGCCGGGCCATCCTCTCGGATCAAGTCGTAATCAAGAAGTTCTTGAACCAATGACGATGCCGTCGACCGACTCATTCCCAGCCGGCGAGACAGCTCCGCGCGGGTCATGCCTGAGTCGGTGCAAATGGCATCAAATGCCATCGAGAGATTCGCATCTCGAAGTGTAGAGGCACCTTGAATCATCCGCACACTCCCTCTCAAGCTAGTGAAAGCTTGAAATGATCAATTTCCACAATCTCCACACGATGAATAACACATCGTTCCAAGATCTATAGGAGCATCCGTTAAATTAAAACCGCGATTGGCAGACTCATCGCCGAGCAGATAATCACAACTGCCATTCAGTGGCACTTCTTCCTCTTGGTTCCAGCCGTTAACCGTAAATTTGTACTCGTATTCCCCTGGGGAGAGAGGCAACACCAAACTCCAAATATCACCCGAGGATTGAGCCAGCGGATTACACGTCCCACACCAGCCGTTAAAGGTACCGTTGACGTAAACAATATCACTGGCGCTCAACGATGCTGATGCTGCATCAACCGCAAACGAAACGTTGTAGGTGCAGCTACCGTTATCGGAAGTCGCCGCCGCTGAATAATTTGAGGCATCCGGATCCATGCAACCAAAGATGTCGGCTCCTTGTGGGCAAGACTCACAGGAGGAGTAACAGCTGCTACCCAAGTTCATGGGCGCATCGGTCACTTCAAAGCCTCGGTTTCCGAAGCTATCGCTCGCGATGTAATCACATGAATCACCCGGCTCAATCGTTTCCTGTGCATCCCATCCATTGATGGTGAATTTGTACTCATATACCCCTGCTGAGAGAGGCAAGGACAAGGTCCATTCTCCATCCCCATCCTCATCGGTCATGGGATTACAGGAACCACACCAACCATTCAAAGTTCCGTTAACGTAAATCGTATCGCCCGGATTAAGTGCCGTGGTACTCACGTCCACTGCGAAATCGACATAATAGGTGCAAGACCCATCATCGACGGTCGCTGCCCCCGAGTAATTTGCAGCATCGGTATCCATGCAACCGTTAATCTCTGAAGTCTCAGGACACACGTCACAAGAATCGTAGCAAAGTGCTTGTAAGACGACCGGCTCGTCAACGATTTCCATACCCCGATTGGCAAAAGTATCGTAGGGCATATAGTCGCAGGTTGAACCCACTTCTAGGTCCTCCGAAGATATCCAGCCATTGATGGTGTAGAGAAATTCATAAGTGCCTGGCGCGTAAGCGTAGGTAAAAGACCAAATCCCATCTCCATCATCATCGGTCATGGGGGCGCATTCGCCGCACCAATCATTAAAGCTACCATTCACATAAACAATATCTTCAGGATTCAATGCTGTGGTTCTCATGTCGACCATAAATGTTACGTCGTAGAGGCAACCGCCGAGATTGCCCGGCGTCGCGGTCTCATCATAATTAGCTGCATCGCTATCGCCGCATCCAGAATCGTCTGGGTCTACTGCATCGGAGGCGTCGGAAGCGTCGGAAGCGTCGGAGGCATCGGAAGCGTCGGAAGCGTCGGAAGCGTCGGAGGCATCG
>MDSW01206914.1_pt1 | contig 10174 bp, 5 predicted proteins | sample 811171 | NCBI WGS metagenome assembly MDSW01 (sample SAMN05326641, study PRJNA326480) | marine metagenome | isolation source: seawater | place: Atlantic Ocean: North West | collected 2012 | reverse complement strand
CGCCGCGTGCGCCGAGCACGGTCCGTTCGAGCTCTCCGCGCCGTTCGAGCTCTCCGCGCCGTTCGAGCTCTCCGCGCCGTTCGAGCTCTCCGCGCCGTTCGAGCTCGCCTCCGCCTCCGCCTTCGCCTCCGCCTTCGACTCCGCCGTCAAAGTCTCCGCGTTCACCGCCCCGTCCCGAGCGCAGGCGAAAAGCAAAAACCGACGTCGCAGCGGATGTGCGCACCGGCCGGGATTGGAATTTTCTGTTGGGCATGCCGCCTCCGCCGCCGCCGCCGCCTCCGCCTCCGCGGTCGCCGTCGCTGCCGTCGTCGGTCGCGGTACGAGGTAATCGGAATCCCAATGCACGTAAACGAAGTCCGAACCGCCGAAACACGATGGAAACGCGCGCGCAGCGTTTTCATCATCTCGAGTTCTTGCCAGATCCGCGCGGCGAACATTGGATTGTGCCTCTCAACGAGCGTGTCATGGCAAGTGTACTGCACTCACAAAACTTCACAACCGTTCTGACTAAAATTGCGCGATTGGTGGACCCCACGGTAACGGTGCTGCCCACGGTGACGGTAGAAGTGGACACTAAAAACGGCGGCTCCGTTGAGTTTCACGGCGTAAGCGGAATGTCGGCGATCATTAACGGTTTGAGTAAGGGCCGGCTCGGGATCGGCCATGTGGGTTTCTATTATGCGGAACCGTCCCGCCCGAAACGGGTTGCTCATGCCGTGACCCTCGTGGTAAAACACACAAAGGCCGGGAAGCAGTATTATTTAGTTGATGCCAACGGGAGGATGACAGAAGATTGGGGCAGGCAAATGCCGATCATCGTCGAAGACGGACTGCGCCAAGTCATGAACGACCCAAACTTGGACCTCCATGTTTTTGACACGAACAATGCAAACTTCAAGCCGACTCAGGAAACGCGGACCTTTTTGGAGGAGGAGTTCGGAATCATTAACGTTCCCGACCTGGCTCTTTGTAACACTTTTGCTTTTTGCTACGCGTTTGAACTCATATGCACGTCCGAGGTCGGTCCGGACGCGGATCGGTTGACCCGGTTTCTCTACCGCGACCTGCTTCGAAGAAGCAAAATCTACACACAGGAACAGTACCTCGCGCGCGAAGAAGGCACGGTCAGAGAATTCACCCCGCGCGAGGAGGCGGAAATCATGCTCTACACGAGAGCGTTGGCGTTTGGCATGTTGAGGCACTTGCTACCCGACCAAGACATACCTTTGTTCCCCGATGTGGCACAGCCCATTGCGAGCGAACCGACGGTGACTGTCCGCAGGACCTGGGTGTCCTCTCCGGAACCAAGGCTCGAAAACGTGAATCGGTGATGCATTCCGACGGTGCGGCGGGCGGTGCGGACCGCGTCCCGGGGCCCGGAGAAGCTTTTTGCACGACCCGGGGCGAAAACTGCTCAGACTCGGACCCCGCTCTGCCCGGGCGGTGCGGACCGCGTCCCGGGGCCCGAAAGGGCGTTCTGCACGACCCGGCGGTCAACGGTATTAAGTTACGACCACCCACTTACCGGGTCGTGCACACTTGCTTTACGGGTCCCAGGCGCGGGTTTGCGCGACCCGCGCGCGCTCGCGGCCCACGGGCTGCCCGCTCGCCGTCTCGCTCACTCGATCCACCCGTCTTCGATGCCCTCCTGGTAGTCCTTGTAGAGCTCCTTCTCGCGCTCGTCCTTGAGGTGCTGCGCGTCGACGTGCTTGAGGATCTTGGTCCGGGGCGCCGGCTTGCAGTGGTAGGCGGGGTTCCAGTCGGCGCGGCAGACGCCGTCGGCGTCGGCGCACGGGCACCGCCATAGCGTCTTGTGGTCGGTCCCGAGGGCCGACGCGAACTTGCGGTAGATCGCCTTGTCGGCGCGCGGGTCGAGCTTCACGGGGACGAGCTCCTTCTGCCGTCGCGTCTCGGCCTCCCGGGCGGCGTCGTCGACCTCCTTGGTGCGCGCGTGGTACGCTTCGACCGACCGCCGGAGCACCTTGACGCCGCGCTCCAGGTCGTCCAAGCCGCCCAAGTCCGCGTAGAGCAGCTGCGCGTGCGAGAGTCCGCCCCACTCGGCTGCCGCCGCCGCGAGGGCGTCGGCGTGCTTGTCCACCCGTTCGTGCAGCTGTGCGAATGTGAGCTCGATTGCAGCAGGTGCAGGGTGCGTCGCCGCCACGCCCGCGGGTGCGGCGTTCGCAATGCTCTGTGGTGTGATGCGGCGCTTCTTGGCCACCTGTGCCGTCGCGGCCGCGACGGGCAGGAGCTGCACTGGCTGCGCAAGCTGCGCAACAGATTCATGTGCAGACAATGCCGATGCGACGGTGGTCGTCGGTGCCAGGGAGATGGGCGTAATGCGCTTCTTTGGCAGAGGTGCACCCGGTGCCGCACCTGGCAGCATGGCTGCTGCGACTTCTGAGCTTTGCGCCACATGCTGCACATGCTGCGCAGCATGTTGCGCACCTGTGACCGCAGCAGGGTCTTCGACCTGCGTGTCCTTGGCGTGCCCTGCGGCCTCCTCGTCCGGCACGGCACAGCGAGAAGGTGGCGGTGCAGAAGAAGGGTAGAGCATTACGGGGCTGGGCGCACGCACGACGCCGCGCCGTCGCCGTGCACACGGAACGTGTCGGGCGCCCGGAAACAAAAAAAAAGCGGGTGGAAAAAAAGGACTGCTATTCAAAAAGACTACATTCTTGCGATGGACAGAACAGAACATGGCAACGGCAACGCCTGCTGATTGTTTTGAGGTCACGCCTGTCCGCCATGTTTTGCTTTTTTTTTGGGGGGGGGGTGCATCGATGCGGTGCTCAGCGGTTGCGCACGATGCGCTGCCTCTTCTGCTGGTGACGGGTAACAGAGCGGCGAGTCGCCTCTTCGGCCTCCTCCGCGGCCACCTCTTCGGCCTCCTCCGCGGCCTCCTCTTCGGCCTCCTCCTCGGCCTCCTTTGCCTTTGCGGCCTTCTCGCGCCTCTCAGCCTCCTCGAGGGTCGTCGTGATCTGCTTCACGTCCGGCGGATCATTTTGAGACCAGTGGCGGCACTTCTGACGGAAGCACTTCTGGCGGGCGGTTTGGCGAGTCATGTCGCGCGTCGAGGCCTTGGCGCCGCTCTCGATCAGCACTTTGACGCAGTCGATCGAGTGCGCGGTGGCCGCCGCCATGAGGGGCGTGTAGCCCTGATGGTCGGCTTGGTTGGGCTCCGCCTTGAACGCGATCAGTTGCCGGATGCTGTCGGAAGGGCCACGCTTGCTCGCCGCGATGAGCGGCGTGGTGCCGGTGTCGTCGGCGTGGTTCGCGTCGGCGCGGGCGTTGAGCAGCATCGTCATGACGCAGGCTTTGTGTTCGGGACCGATCCGGGAGTCGCAGGAGCAGAGGAGTCGCAGCGGCGTGCAGAGGTCCGCGGAGCGCGCGTTCACATCGGCATCGTGACGCAGGAGCAGCGACACGGTGTTCGCGGCATGCGGGGAGATGCACGCGTCGTTGTTCGGGCGGATGGCATAATGCAGCACCGTGAGGGTGTCGTCATTGCGTCGGTTTGGATCCGCCTTGGCGTCGAGTAGGAGTTCGAGGCTTGCGACCTTCTCGTCGGCACTGGACTTGGACTTCGCCACTAGCATGAGTGGCGTCATGCTCTTGTGAGGGTTCTGCTGTACCATCAGGTTGGGGTCGGACTTGTGCTCAGGGTCGGCCTCGACCAAGACACAAATCGCACCCAGGTCGGCGTGCACGCAGGCCATCATCAGCGCCGTCTTGCCCAAGTTGTTGTAGAGGTGGGGGTTGGCGCCAAACTCGAGCAGCACCGTGGCGCACTCGAGGTGCTCGGCGGGGCACGCGTGCGTGCCGCCAGCATACACGGGCTTGGTTGCGAGCATGAGCGCCGTTTCGCCGCTGTGCAGGCGGTCGTCGATCGTCTCCAGGCCCTCGGTCGTCTCGCAGAGGAGGCGCACGCACTCGGGGTGCCCTCCCTTGACGGCGCTCATAATCGGCGTGTAGCCTTGGAACTCGCGGAACTCCTCCTCCACACGCTGGACCCTCGTGCCGGTGCGGGCGCCGTGTTGGATCAGCCGCCGCGTGCACTCCACCGCGCCTCGCTCGGCCGCCATGTGGATGGGCGTCTGGCCGCCGTGCTGGCGGAAGCAGCCCTTGTTGGGGTCGGCGTTGTGCTCGAGGAGCACGCTCAGCGCCGCGCCGCTCCCGTGCTGGCATTCTGACACGTTCGCGATGGGCGCGATGATGGCGCACATTACCGGGGTCCAGCCCACGTACTTCGGTGATGGGCCAAACGGGAGCGTCTCCCGGTCGAGGTGGTACGAGTAGTCGCCGGTGCACAGCCTGGCGAGCATCTCAGTGCAGCCCGCATCGTCGACCAGGGCGGCGCGGTGCAGCGCCCCGCGGCCGTCGTAGTGCGACAGCGCGAGCGCCTTTTCGGGGTCGTTCGCCGTGTCGAGCAGGTATTTGAGGCAGTCGACCCTACCGTACTCCACGGCGGCGCCGATGTGGCCCATGTTGGCGACGCCGCAGACATCTCCGTCGAGCTGACGCGGGACGTTGCCCGGCATGGGTGCCCAGCCGCCCAGGAGCTCGAGACAGCCGAGGTGACCGCCCCTCGTGGCGAACGTGGCCGCCGACTCACAGTGGTCGTTCTCAGTGTTGGTGTCGGCCCCGCGCTGGAGCAGCTCTCGGACCACGTCGGTGCGGCCATTCTCGCAGGCGACCGCGAGCGCCGTGGTGCCCGTGCGCGCGGTGACGAGGAATGGCAGGGCGAGCTTGCTGCTGCGCCGGGTCAGTGCCGTGTTCACTTCGAGTTCAGGGTCGTCGAGAAGGCACCGGACGCATCCGAGCTGCCCGGTGCCGGCGGCCACCATGAGCAGCGTCATCTGGCCGAACGGTCCGCCCAGGTCTCCTCCGTCGATGGAGATCCCGGCCTCCTCCACTGCCGCGTGCGCATCGATGAGCAACTTCAGGCACGCCGTGTGGCCCTTGACGGCCGCGTGGGCCATGGCTTTGCGCAGGGCAACCTGCGCGTCAGGCCGCGTCGTGGCTCCGGGCTGATTCTGGAGGAGCGGAAGGTTCTCGATCATGGCGCTGAGGTGCGGCAACGCGCCGCGTAGTGCCACGCGCGACAGTACACCGCCCCACGCTCCCGGTTTGAGCATGGACGCGGCGACCGCCACGAGGATCTTCGCAGGGTCGACGTGCATGGCCTCCGCGCACATTTGCAGAAGGGTCAGGTCGGTATCCGTCTGCATATGAGCGGTGGCCAGGTCGCACGTCTCCTCCTTGGTGGTCGTCTTGAGCCATACGATCAGCGTCTTCAAGGCCCTGCGGATCGTTTTCTGGGACTTGGTGCACGAGAGCAGCCTGAGAACGCTGCTTCCTCGCAGACCGACATCGTCTGCGCGGAAGCATTGCTCGAAGAGCTTGCCCAGCGCGTCCGTCTCAAGCGCGAGCAGGTGCGAGTCGCCCACCTTCTTGGCCACAGTGAGCTCCTTCGAGCATTTCTCCCAGGCGGGAGGCGTCATGGCGTACTCGATGCATTTGAGCGCCTTTGTGTTCATCATCTGCCAGGTGTGGCACAAGGTGTGCGCAACTGCTGCAGTTGCGCCACAGAGCTGATGTGTGTGCTTGCTGCATGTCGGAGACGGGATGCACGTGGCGGGCGCGAGCTGCACGCGAGCTGCACGCGAGCGGGACGCGAGCGGGACCCTGCGACAGTGTGCCTGCGCGCCCAACCTGCACAACTGCGCCACAATGTGTGCGCAACTGCTGCAGTTGCGCCACAGAGCTGATGTGTGTGCTTGCTGCAATGTCGGAGACGGGATGCACGTGGCGGGCGCGAGCTGCACGCGAGCTGCACGCGAGCTGCACGCGCCGCAGTGCAAACGGGGTGCAAGTGCCACAGGTGCGCAACTGTGCCACAAGGTGCGCAACTGTGCAGTGCGCCACAGTGTTGAGGACGCAGCATGACGCGCGGGAACGGCTGCGATCGCACTCACGCGCGTGTGTGTTGACGCGCACGAATGCCGCGAGGACGCTGCTCTGGCTCCAAGCGCGCCACGCACCTCGATGGCGGAGGGAGGCGGACTGGTCCGAGACGCGGAGCGCGTATTTTTTTTTTAAGGCGTAACGAACTCCAACTCCAAAAAAAAAACGGAACGCCCAAAAAAAAAAGAAACAGACACCGGGCGGGACACAATGATCATCAAAGAATGCATTGTGACTTCGGTGGGTCGAACATGCGTAAACTCTGTCGATTACAAACAGCATCTGCTGGCGTACATTCTGTTGCGAAACGCAGAGGCAGTTACGAGAATTGTTGTGACGAGGATTGCAAACGCCTTGAGGTTTGATCTGTCAGACGCCGCCGACATGATTCCTTTCACGTAAAAAAATTTTAAACGGAGAGCGTTGAAACTGACAGTGTTCTGTTTTTCCGGGGCCTGTTCTCCAAGCTTGCACTCCAAATGTCGACCTCTTTTGTCGATCTTTTTTGCGGCGTTGGGGGCGCGTCAAGTGGGTTCCAGCAAGCGGGGGCAACCGCGGCGCTCGGAGTCGACGAGGATGCCGATGTGCTCCAATGTTGGAAGCACAACACGCGTGAGGGCACAAAATGCGAGACAATCACGCCCGATAACGCTCTTGCAATGCTTCCCCCTGCGGAGAAAGGGTTGCACATTCACGCTAGCGCCCCGTGTCAGCTGCTCAGTCGGCAGCGGCAGGGTTCCACGGCGGCCGAGTTAGCAAACGGTTTGCGCTTGTTTAGGCTGTCCGTGGAGATCCCGCTTCTGCGCGGCGACCACACGTGGTCGTCTGAGCAGGTTCCGTCTCCACCGGTGGTCCAGGTCGCCACGGTGTTGGCTGCGCACTTTCCCGAACGCGTTGCCTTTGCAATCCTCGATGCGTGTGACTACGGGAACGCCTCGTCGCGTTCGCGCCTTATAATAGGTCCTCCGGGTTTGATACAGCGACTGCGTCGGATGGGCACGGCGCGGCGCGTCTGCATGGCCGAAGCCTTCCGAGCCTATGGAGTGGACGTGCCCGAAGGCGCGGTCGCCGTCACGATGAGTCGCGGGCGAACAAGCCCAAAAAACAGGCCGCGCCGTTTGGACGGAACCGCGTTCACGGTGCTGGCTTCGCATCCGATGACGTGGCTTGACGACCAAGGGAAGAGCCTTGGATGTCTGTCGTGGCGCCATTCTGCAGCGTTGATGGGCTTTGCGCCCGAATGGAAGTTCCCCAAAACCACGCGAGCGGCGCAGCGCGCGGCTGGAAACGCCATCCCTCCGCCGCTGGCGAAGGCAATCATGCAGGCTGCAATGGAGCTACAGCGCGCGGATTCCGCGCTGCCTCCTCCGATCGCACCCGCGCAGCTGAACAGTATTTTTACGGAGACGAATCCACCCCCCTCGCAGTCTATGCATATGCCACATCCCGACCCAACCCACGCTCTACTGCTAGAACGCATCGAAGACATGAGTCGCGCACTCGACGAAATGAAGCAGCTAGTCCTTGAATTGCGCATCTAAGGCCCAGCTTTGGGTCCGCGAGCGCTCCCAACCACTCCTAGTCACACTCCGAAGCCGTAAAGTGGGCGACCAGCTCCGTCACCTTGACGAGATCGGGCACCGCCGTGGATTCGTTCAGTCGGTCGAGCATATGCTGGATCTGCTGCTGGGTGACGTTGCCGATGGTCTGCTTCATGAGGTAATCTTGCTTGACCTTTGTGACGATATCGTCACTCTCCGATCCGTTCGGGGGGCGGCCGTGGTCGTTGAAGAAGCTGGTCACGGCCTGTACCCAGTCCGCCTTGATGTCTTGCAACGGCACGTCGGTCGGATACGCCCGCTTCATGTCCTCCAAACGATTCCGGAGCGTTTGAATGGTGCTCGACACCTCGTCGATGGCATCCTTCGCGGCCTTTGCCAACCCCGCCACGCTGTCGGCGCGCTGCTCCGCGGGCGACGGGGCGGCGCCGGTCTGTGTCGAAGCGGGGGTTGTCGAGGCCGAACTGGGCGCTGCTTCCACGATGGTGTTGCGTGCAGCAGCCTGCGGAGGGGTGCAAGCCGTTCGTTCGTCCTGGAACTGTTGCTGTACGATCTTCGAAAGGGACTGCATGACGAGTTCGATATCCGTTTCGCCGGTGAGCGATCGGACCCACTCGACGCCCGACGCGGTGAGCCACATGCGGCCGGGCTCGACCGTCTCGTCGTCGCTCTGGATGTTCGGGCCGTCGGTCCACCGGTCGCAGCCGGGCGGATCCGGCAAGGTCATGTCCAACGCCTTGAGCGCGATCGACACGTCTTCGCGCACGATCCCCATGCGGTCCTTCCCGTCTCCTAGGTGGTACAGGCATGCCGCAATCGTCTGCTCAAGCGTGGTGAAGATCGACTTGATTTTCGTGACGACGCAGTCTCTCGTCGCGGTCGAATCGCGGTGCGCGGCAGCGGTCCCGCGCAACGCCACGATGACGTCTTCGAGGTTGCCGTCCGAGTACGCCGGTTTGAGCAGAGTCTTGATGGAATCGAGTCCACCCTTCGTGAGCTGGACGTGGGCATTGAGTCCGTTGTATCCGTTGTGCACTAGAGTTTGCCAGCTGCTCATCCGTCCGGGTTGCAGCTTTTCGCCGGGCTTGCTGATCCCAACCCCGGAGAGCACCGCCATGATATCTTCGCGCGCGACCCACGTGTCGGATTTGCCTTCGGCAAGTGCGAAGACCGCGACGCCGACGCGCTGCTCGTTGGTCGTCAGGATCGGAGCTAGCGAGGCAATCACGCGCTCCGCCAGCTCCGGCTGTGCAGTGGATGCAGTGGATGAGGTGACTGTCGTCGCATACACCGCCTCCTGGTTCTCATTGTTGGGGGACGTCACGTTTTCCTCTGGCTCTGGCGCCGACCGGCAGGCCTTCTTTGCCGGCGGGGTCGCGTCCTGGTGCGACTCGTCGTCCGAGACCTCCTCTTCCGTCTGTGTTCCGTGACATCCGGAGAACGACTTCAGAAGGGCCACGGCGCGCTTATTCGAGTCCGTGTCGAAGTCCATGGCCTCTTCGATGATCTTAAAGCCAGCTGGGGTCAGAGCCAGGGCAGCATTGGTCCCCGCTTGGCCATTGTGCACGAGGCTGCGCGACTTCTTGAACTTTGACTCCTGCAGGCGCTCGTCAGGGTTCTTGATGCCGAGCTGGCGCAACGGGCCCACGATGCGCTCGCGCGCGACGTAAAGGAGCTCCCGTCCTTCGGATATCGCGTACACAACTGCGGACACGCGCAGCTCGTGCGTCGCGAGCTGGCGTAAGAGCGCCTCGCGAAAGGAGGCGTCGAGCTCCTCGCTGCCCCTTTCGCCACCCTCCTCGCCACGCTCGTCGGGCTCCCCCTCGCTCACCCAGCTGCCCGTGGCACTGCACCAGGTCTTTCCGCCGGGGCTGCGCCCGCGCGGGCGCTTGTGGCCCATGTTCTGCGCGTCGACCTCCTCGCTGACGTTCTCGCCACCCTTATCGGCTTCCGTCGCGTCGTCTCCACTGTCACGCTGGTCCACAACGTGCGGCCGGTGCGCGTGGTCTATAAGCGCGACGGCCCCGGCCTCCACGTCAAGCCAGTGGCCCGTGATTTCGCACCAGGTCTTCCCAGCGGGCGGACGCCCGCGCGGACGGCTGTGGACGATCTGCGCGTCGACCGTCGTCAGCGGTGCCCCTGCCGCGTGCGACCCGCTGACGGGCGCCCACACCGTTCCCTGGTCCGCGCGTCGAAGACGCAGACGAATTCGCTCGTTGCCTGTGTTTCGCGAGACCCAGAAGGTATCGTCACAATCGTCACCGATCATGTGCAGCACGCCGCCCTGTGTGTCTCCCCAGCGAGTCTGCAGCTTTTCGAAGAAGGAGGTCATCTTTTGCCCCGACCCCGACTGGTCGAATCGAAAGAACAATTGCTCCGGTTCGCAGGCGCCAGACACGGGCTTCATCAGGGAGACGGTGGTCTCCGGTTTGCCCGCGCCTGCGTCCAAAATCTGGGCCATGTGGCGGTCTTGGCCTCGCGGGGCACCCTCGCCCCCGCGAAAGGTGCACTGTTGCGCCTCTTTGGTGCACAGCGTATCTACCAGCCGTCGTATGTCCCTGCAGCGCTCAAGCATGAAGTCCGGAACCATCAGATCCGGATCGAGTATGCGAACGCGGCGCGGGGAAGCTTCCTGCGAACAAAGTGAGGGG
>MDSW01119000.1_pt1 | contig 10174 bp, 18 predicted proteins | sample 811171 | NCBI WGS metagenome assembly MDSW01 (sample SAMN05326641, study PRJNA326480) | marine metagenome | isolation source: seawater | place: Atlantic Ocean: North West | collected 2012 | reverse complement strand
GACGTTCGTAATGTATTAGATATCGCAGTAAAATTATACGACCAAGGATTTACAAAAATCACTATGGTTGCTGGTTCAGATAGAGTCAAAGAGTTCAATATCTTACTAAACAAGTACAATGGTAAAGACGCTCGTCATGGATTCTATAAGTTTGAAGGTGCTATCAACGTAGTAAGCGCTGGAGATCGTGATCCAGATTCAGAAGGTGTAAGCGGAATGTCAGCATCTAAGATGAGAGCTTATGCAGATCAAAAAGATTTCGATAACTTTATGCAAGGAGTTCCTGGTGGCAACAGTTCATTAGGTCATTCTTTATATAAAGCAGTTAGAAAAGGTATGGGTCTTAAGGAACATGCAAGACCACATATAGAATTATCACCAATCTCTGAAACAAGAGAAGAATATGTAGAAGGAAGTCTATATAAGGTTGGTGATACAGTAAGAATTAAAGAGACATTAGAAAAAGGTAAGATTGTAGTATGTGGAGCAAACTATGTAATGGTTGAAGCTTCAGACGTAAGAAAAAGATATTGGTTAGATGCTATTGAAACTATCAGTGAAGAAGGCGGAGCAGGAGACCAAGGTACTACAAAGACTCTTAAAAAATATTTAAAAGATACACCACATTCAAAAATTGAAGGAAGAGAAGATCCAGATATCGGAGATAGAAAAGGATCTCAACCTGCTGGTTACTTTAAAGGATTAAAGAAATCAACGAAAAAGAAAAGAGATGCTCATTTTAAGAAGCATGCAAAGATGGATGATGATGATCCAAAGGCATATAAGAAAGCGCCTGGTGATGCAACCGCAAAAACTAAACCTTCAAAACATACAAAAAAATTCAAGCAGATGTACGGTGAGATGGCAGAACATCTTACCTTCGAAGACTTTATGGTCGAAGCAAAAGGTACGGACGCTGCCTTAAAGAAAAAGGCTGAAAAATCTGGTATGCCATTAGGTATATTAAAGAAAGTTTTTAATAGAGGAGTTGCAGCATGGAGAACAGGTCATAGACCTGGAACAACTGCAGTTCAATGGGGATTGGCAAGAGTCAATTCATTTGTGACTAAATCAAAAGGAACGTGGGGAAAGGCAGATGCTGATCTCGCAAAACAAGTAAGAGGAAGCTAATGAAAAATTTCAAGGAATTGAGAGAAAAATATCGCAGCAAATTCCCACCATCTCTCGTGGCTGCTGCAGTCAAGATCGCTCTTGACATGGGAGGAGCTATGACACCGGCTGTCAAGAAGATTGAAGCAATGAAACGTGGATTATCAAATGATCCTATTGTTAAAGATGCTTTAAGAGCAGCAAATGAGCAAGTTACTAAGGAAGAAAATCTTAGAGAATTTAAAACATCTATGCCGTTTTTTAGTTTAAGAAATGCTCAAAAAGCAGAAAAGCTAGCTATAAATCTAGGCATTTTTAAAGATAGCGAAGCAAAGAATAAACTATATACAGTTCATGTAGATGGTTCATTTGCTAAGATCGAAAAATGGTTAAAGCTAATCTAATGAAAACATTTAAAGACATAAGAGAAGAATCATTTAAGCTCGTAGATATGGATGATGCGACAGCTGCGAATGCTCAAAAACTAGCTAAAAAAGCTGGATTAAAAGCAGTAGTTAAAAAGACTAAAACCGGTAGTGATGTAATGGTTGTTGGTCCAAATAAAAAAGTAGCTAAATTTATTATGTCTTTACCTGAACAAGTAGAAGTTGATGAAGCTTTAGTTGCTTCTGACTCTAATATTTTAAGAGCAATCTTAAATAAAATTGATGATGATGTATCTTCTTTGCTACTAAAAGATCAAAGAGAAAAAGCTTTTGTTATAATGTCTCAAATAGCTAAGTTTGCAGGATATGCTATAACAAAGAAAAAACAAGCTAAGCATAAGACATTTTTATATAAGTTAAGAAAATGATAAACTTTAAAGAATTTATTCAAGAGAAGAATAAAGGCCTTTGGCATAATATCCACAAGAAGAGAAAGAGTGGAAAGCCAATGCGTAAAAAAGGCGAAAAAGGAGCTCCTACTCAGGCTGCAATGGACAGAGCGAGAGGAGAATCTGTAAAGGAAGGTGAAGGAAAATACAAAGGGGAAACCTGGGAACAAGGTTACAAACGAAGAGTTGTGAAAACCACTGATCCCGATCATAAGGATAAGGGTTATAACTGGCGTATTAAAGGTAAAGAAAGAGACGAGATCTCTATTAAACTCTATAAGTCTAAACCAGACTTTAATGAGTATAAGAAACAAATGAGGAGAGTTGCTGGTCATGAGTTTGGCTAAGTTTTCAGAGTTCGAAGAACGATTTGGTTTATACGAAGGAAGACATGTTCCTTTGGAACAACCAATGATTGAACAACCTGAATTAAATAAACCAAAAAGATCTAGTGGCGATAAGAAGTACGTTGTATATGTAAAGAATCCAAAGACTGGAAATATAAAGAAAATAGAATTTGGAGATGAAAAAGGCGGACTTACCTCAAAGATAAATGACAGAGACGCAGCAAGAAATTTTGCATCTCGTCATAGTTGCGATACTAAAAATGATAAAATGAAAGCAGGCTATTGGGCTTGTAGGTTACCAAAGTACGCGAAAGAATTAGGACTTAAAGGTGGCGGAAACTATTTTTGGTAGACATTCATTTCCCTTTCTTGCAGAGTATCAGCCAGAAGGTGAAGTAAGAGAATTCTTTGTCGATCGAGATGATAAAGAATTTGTTTGGCATCGTGATCATGAGGAACGTGAAATTGAAATACTCGAAGGAGAGGGGTGGCAATTTCAATATGAAAATTGTTTACCTTGTTTATTAGAACCCGGTATGATCTTTGACATTCCAGAAGGAGAATACCATAGACTCATTAGAGGCTATAATAACTTAAAGGTTAGAATAATTAAGAAATGAATAACGAAGAAGCTCGACAAGTATATACAATTCAGTCTCAACGATTGGATCGTATCGAAGAGAAAATAGATCAAATGGCTGAAGCTATCGTAGCACTTGCTCGTGCTGAGGAAAAGATTCATACATTAACAGAATTTAATAAGCAGCAATCAGAACAGATTCAAGCTCTTATAAATAGAATGGACAGAGTAGAATTATTAGTTAATAGTAATTCCAACACTGTTGCTTTAATAAATAAAGTTTTTTGGGTAATTGTAGTTGGTTTAATATCAGCACTTACCTATGAACTGGTAATTCATAGTATTTAAACTAGGAGGAAACATGAAATTACAAGACCAGGATAATATTGACATTGCCTCCACCGTTAAAGACGTGTTGGAAGGAAAGGCTGTCAAAAAAGAAAATAAAAAGAATGTAAAAGAAGTCGAAGAACCAAGAAAGCCATCAGGCAAGAATGGTCCACAAACAGGCGAAGACGATTTTAAAAAGAAGCATGTCGTCAAGAAGTCTGGTGAAAAAGAAGACGGAACTGTGACTAAGGAAGAAGAAGAAGCCAAGGAAGGTGGAAACTATAAAAAAATGAAATCTAAGTCTCAAAATAAGTCTTTCAAAGGCGTAAGAAATAGACTTGGAGAAGAAGATAAAGCTGAGCATGAAGCTTCAAAAGAAGAGAAAGCAAAGGCTGAATCTAAGCAAGAAAAATATAGAAAATTCTTCGATGCAGCTCTTAAGAAGTTTGGCGTTAACTCACCAGCTGAATTAGAAGGCGAGAAGAAAAAAGAATTCTTTGATTACGTAGATAAGCATTACGACGCAGAAAACGAAAAAGACTAATTTTATATTATTACATTGATATATAATATATGATGAAAGTATTTGATAAGCTTACGAGCAAGAATTTTAAATTATATGCGGCTCAACATTATAACAATCCAGAATGTTTGGATGTTGAAGAGTTTAATCAAGATGTAAATAGATTTAAATACATCAAAAGACTCTTAAAACGATACGAGCTTACAGGTGATTTACAAGAACGATTAATTCTTAATCACCTGATCGTGTTGTTTAATGTTTTTGGTATTGATGCAGGTAATAGAATGATATGGTATAAAGTTAATGAAGAGCATTGGCATTATATCAAACCCTTCTTAGTATACCTACACTACTTACCAGAAAAAGAAAAGATCGATGTTGGAATGGATCCGTATATAGTTGAAGTATTAAGAGAACTATAATGGCAATTTTAGCAAGAGCAGCAGACACAGTATATGCATTCAGGTTTTTAAAATTACTTGTTACACCATTTAACAAGACAAAAGCCTATGAGCTCGGAATAATCGATGATAAAGGCAAAGTGCTAATAAAATCAAAAGATAGGACTGCAAAAGAACAAAAAGATGCCTATACTTTCTTTCATCGTTTAGTGTTCAATATTAAGAAGCTTATTCCGGCTGGTCGTTTAGGATCATATGCAGCTGCTCTACTTTTATTACGTGAACATACAAATTTGTCGGAAGATGAAATTATGAAGATCCTTGAAGAATATACAGATGCTCAGGATCTTAACGAGGACAATGATTACCTCATGACTGACTTCGAAGAATTAATTCCTGGTACGTTTATTCTTCGACAGGATACTATATCACCAAAGACTGGAGAAGTGATAGCTTTAAAAGGAAGCAAAGTTGTAACGGAATCTATTACAGCCCCAGTTGGAAGATTTGCTGGTATAAATATATATGAAGTAAAACATAAATTAACTAACCAAAATATATACGTTACAAGAAGTAATATAGAAAGATGAAAGGCAGAATGGAATTTAAAGACTACGTCTCAATGTGGGAAGACGCCGCAGCTAATTCAGTAGCGCATGGCGGTGTATCTCTACCAGCAGATGCTGCGTCTAAAAAAGTTATTAAGAAACACAAAGAAAGAATTAAAGTATATGATGGTCGAACTAAAGAGGGTAAGAAGTTCGTAGAGCGTATCCTCGCTAGGAGAAACGCACGTGAAGCAGCTAAAAAAGTTACTTAATTGGTTCTTAAGCTTATTTCGTACAAGATATGAAGTAACCGTATCATTCAATAAAGAATGGGGTGATGCAGATGATAAAACATACATCACCAAAAAAATTCTAGTTCAAAAAGAAAAACATCTTAAATTCCGTACTGAAGATAATGAAGTAGTGGAATATCGATCTGCTGCAGGTCTTAACTATATAATTAAGGAGTTATAATGCAACAATTATTATTAGGTATAATTTTAGTTCTTGGTCTAGGTGGTTATTGGCTATATGACCAGAATCAAACACTCACAGCTAATAACATCAAGCTTGAGGCAGCAGTAGAAGAACAAAAGCAAACAATAAATGCGATTAAAGAGAGTTATGAAAAGCAAGGGGAAGAATTATCTAACCTTGCTCGTAAGAATGCTCAAATCGAAGCTGATAAAGATAAGTACTTAAGTATCTTATCAAAACATAATTTTGAGAAATTAGCAATTGCTAAGCCAGGTCTTATGGAAAATAGATTTAATAATGGTACTCAAGAAGTAATAAAGGAGATTGAAAATGACACTAAAATCATTAGTGACCTTGGCAACGATAGTTCTAATTAGTGGCTGTTCTATATTAGGTCCAAAAGAGATAGAAGTAGTATCTAAGCCTGTACAATTAGAAATTATTCAACCAACTCTCCCCAGGGAAGTTTCGCTCAATACTCCGAGATGGTATGTTGTATCAGAAGCAAGAATTGCAAACCCATGTAAAAAACCAGAAGGCGAAACTAAAAGGCCTAAGGCATGTGATTTAGAAGATAGAGAAAATCCGGATTGGCCTGTAGGTTATACATACCTTGATAGATTTCTTGATGAAATGAAAGCTCAAAATAACGGTGATGTTGTTTTTGTAGCTACAACTATCGGTGATTATAAACAAATGACTGTAAATAATCAAGAGATTAGAAGATATATTAGAGAATTAGGCGAAGTAGTAGTATATTATAGAAACGTAACTATGCCAAACGGCGATAAAGCTGTTGGAGTCGAAATAGAGAAAAACTAAATGGTAACTATACTAGCTAAAGTTGTACAATCAATCTTGACCATGCTGCTTAAAACTGCAGCATTAAAATTTTTACACCCTCATCTCTTAAAGCTAGATAAGTGGTGTGAAGATACTTTAGGAATTGACATTATTAAACAAGATAAAAAATTCCATGAAAAATATCCGTTAGTAGCGGAGCGATTGAAAGAAGTCGAACGTAATTCTCATCCTTGCAAGGAATTGCATGAGTTTGAGGTCTATCCCGAGTTAATCGCCAGGATAGAAGAGATGGAACGACGACTCAAAATAAAAAGAAAATAATTGTTTACATTTGCCACGTTTTGTGGTATAATATATAGTATTAAAAGAAAATGAATGGAATTAACGTAATGTCTATAAATGTCACTAAAAGAGATGGCACTCTCCAGCCATTTAACTTGGAGAAAGTACATAAGGTTTTAGAATGGGCAGTTGAGGATATCAGCGGAGTATCCATGTCTGAAATCGAACTCAAAGCAAATATTCAACTATATGATAAGATACCAGCTTATGACATTCATGAACTTCTTATTAAGAGTGCCGCAGAGCTTATATCAGAGCATACCCCCAATTACCAATTTGTTGCAGCAAGGCTTATATCATATAAGCTAAGAAAAGAAGTTTATGGCAACTATGAGCCTTGGCCTTTAAAACAATTAATTATCGAAAATGTCAGTCGTGGAGTATATGATGGAGACATCATGGTTAAATATTCTGCTGAAGAGATTGATGAGCTTGATAATTATATCAAACATGATAGAGATGATTCATTTACATATGCAGGAATGGAACAGTTTCGTGGTAAGTATCTAGTACAAGATCGTAGAAATAAGATACCATACGAAACTCCACAAATGTTGTATATGCTTATTGCAGCAACTCTATTCGCTAAATATCCAAAAGAAACACGTATGAAATACGTTAAGGACTACTATGATGCGATATCTCAATTCTATATTTCGCTACCTACGCCGATTATGGCAGGGGTTAGAACCCCAACCCGTCAATTTTCTTCTTGTGTACTTATTGAATCTGGAGATAGTCTTGATAGTATCAATGCTACTTCTACTTCTATTGTCAAATACATAAGTAAGAAAGCAGGTATTGGTATTGGTGCTGGTTCTATTCGAGCTTTAGGCGCAAAGATTGGAGACGGTTCTGTTGTTCATACAGGATTAATTCCATTTTTAAAATATTTTCAGTCAGCAGTTAAATCATGTTCTCAAGGTGGAGTAAGAGGTGGTGCAGCTACTGTATATCTACCTTTATGGCATTATGAGTTTGAAGATCTTATTGTACTTAAAAACAATAAAGGTACTGAAGAAACTCGTGTACGTCATATGGACTATGCATTTCAATTTAATAAACTTATGTACGAACGTCTATTAGAAGGCGGCAATATTACATTCTTTGATCCTAATGATGTACCAGGTTTATATGATGCATTCTTTAATGATCAAGACAAATTTAAAGAACTATACGAAAAGTATGAAAGGGCTCATAGTGTTCGTAAGAAATCTCTACCAGCTATGGAAGTCTTTTCAATGTTCTTACAAGAAAGAAAAGATACTGGTAGAATCTATCTTATGAATGTCGATCATGCAAACGATCATGGTGCATTTGATCCTAAGGTTGCTCCAATTAAAATGAGTAATCTTTGTTGCGAAATCGATTTACCTACAACACCGCTTGAGTCATATGATGATCATACAGGAGAGATCAGTTTATGTACTTTAAGCGCAATCAATTGGGGATTAATTAATGAACCGTCAGAGTTTGAAAAGTATTGCACTCTTTCTGTGCGGGCTTTGGATCAGCTTCTCGATTACCAAAGTTATCCAGTTGCAGCAGCAGAAACTGGAACGAAAAATAGGAGACCACTCGGTATTGGAATCATCAACCTCGCATATTTCTTAGCAAAGCGTGGTTTAAAGTATGACTCTTCAGCATATGATATTATAGATGAGTATGCTGAGGCATGGTCTTATTATCTTATCAAGGCATCAGCTGATTTAGCAAAAGAATTTTCACCTTGTCCTAAAAATAATGACACAAAATATGCCCGTGGAAAACTCCCAATTGATACATATAAAAGAGCGATAGATAATCTAACAGAGTCTAAAGAGCGTCTACCGTGGACAGAGCTGAGAAATCAACTCACAGAAACTGGTATTCGGAACAGTACTCTCATGGCATTAATGCCTGCTGAAACGAGCGCTCAAATTAGTAATAGTACTAATGGTATTGAACCTCCTAGAGCTTTAGTATCATACAAACAGAGTAAGGATGGAGTCATGGCTCAAGTTGTCCCTGGTTACCATCACCTTAAAAATAAGTACGATTTACTATGGGATCAAGCCGGTCCCGAAGGTTATTTAGCAATTTGTGGAATCCTTCAGAAATATATCGATCAAGGTATTTCTGTTAATACGTCTTATAATCCAGAGCATTATGAGGATAATAAGATTCCAATGTCTGTTATGATCAAAGATCTCGTTACAGCATATCAGTATGGTCTAAAGCAACTATACTATTTTAACACCTATGATGGTTCAGGTGAAATCGATGACCATCACACATATGACACTGGAACAACCGAATCACAGACGGTCTCCGTTGTTGACGAAGAAGACTGTGAAAGCTGCAAAATTTAAGGATACTAATGAGCGTATTAAAAAGAAATAAAAAATCACATTTAGAAAGAAATATGTTTTTTGACGAGGGAGTAGACATCGCTCGTTATGATCAGGTCAAGTGGCCAGCAATCGAAAAGATTACTGATAAGCAACTTGGATTTTTCTGGAGACCCGAAGAAGTTGATGTAACTAAAGACAAAAAAGACTTTAACGAGCTAACTGATCATGAAAAGCATATTTTTACGAGTAATCTTAAGCGTCAAATCTTACTTGACTCTGTACAAGGTCGTGCGCCAAACATGGCGTTTCTTCCAATTGTTTCTCTTCCAGAGGTGGAGACTTGGATTGAAACTTGGTCCTTCTTCGAAACTATTCATAGCAGATCTTATACTCATATTATTAGGAATATCTACCCTGATCCTAGTACCGTTTTCGATAATATGCTTGACGTAAAAGAGATTGCAGATTGTGGAACTGATATTGCTAAGTATTATGATAATCTTATTGATAAACCAACGAAGGAAAATCTTTACATGTGTCTTATGTGTGCGAATGCTCTCGAAGGAATTAGATTTTATGTATCATTCGCGTGTAGTTGGGCTTTTGCTGAACTCAAAAAAATGGAAGGCAATGCTAAGATTATTAAGTTTATCGCAAGGGATGAGAATACTCATTTAGCCGGTACAACATCTATGATTAAATCGCTGTGGAAAGAGAGCGAAGAGTGGAATAAAATCCATAAGAAAAAAGAACAAGAGATTGTAGATTTATTTGTAAATGTTATTGAGCAAGAAAAACAATGGGCTGAGTATCTATTTAAGAATGGATCTATGATTGGTCTAAACGAAACAATTTTAAAAGAATATATAGAATGGATTGGTTGTAAAAGAATGAGAGCAGTTGGTCTGCCTTGTCCTTATACTATACCAAAAATGAATCCACTTCCATGGACTGAAAAATGGATATCAGGTGGAAGCGTTCAGGTAGCGCCTCAGGAAACTGAGATTACCTCATATGTTGTTGGTGGTGTCAAGCAAGACTTATCCAAAGAATCATTATCAGGATTAAGTTTATAATGCCATCTCAACTTAAGTTCAATTTTGACAAGCCCCGTGATTGTACTCCTGAAGAGCAAGAAGAGTGGATCAATGGCGAACTCAAATATTGGGCAGATGTACAAGGTAAGCTTATTATTGGCTTATCAATTTTACAAGTAAGCCTAATAGGATTTATGTTAGGCATGATGTATATTATAGAAAACATTTTGAAATAGAGGAAAAAACATGAGAAGAATTATTTTTTTAATGGTTCTTCTTGGGGGATGCGTCGCGGCGCAAGAAGAAAAAAGAGAATGTATGGAATACATTACCTATGAAGTTCTCAAAGAAGAATGCGTAGGTGGAAGAGGAGTTGCTCCTCAAATATGTATTCCTTATGCTGAACAAAAACTTTACTGTACAAGATATTTCGAGGAAACTAATAATGGAAGCAATACCGCCGATTAGTAATATACCAAGTGTAAGTACTCAAAGCCAAACCATTGT
>MDSW01044702.1_pt1 | contig 10174 bp, 7 predicted proteins | sample 811171 | NCBI WGS metagenome assembly MDSW01 (sample SAMN05326641, study PRJNA326480) | marine metagenome | isolation source: seawater | place: Atlantic Ocean: North West | collected 2012 | reverse complement strand
TTTTTTGTTAAATATTTAAAAACTAAATCTCTTTTTTCTTCACAAAAATCTATATCAAAATCTGGCATAGATATTCTGTCAGGATTTAAAAATCTTTCAAAAATTAAATTAAATTTAATTGGATCAATATCTGTGATTGACAAACTCCATGCCACCAATGACCCTGCTCCTGATCCTCTGCCAGGACCAACGGGTATATCATTACTTTTTGCCCATTTTATATAATCAGATACTATAAGGAAATATCCAGCGTAATTCATTTCATTAATTATTTTTATTTCATGTTGCAATCTTTTTTTATAGAGTTGGTAGTCATCACTTGCTTCCAAATCTTTTATTTCAATCTCAAAAACCTTAGCAAATTTTTCTTGTAAACCATTGTGAGACTCTTTTATTAATAAATCACTTGTATTAATATTTTTTACTGAAATGCTGGGAAGTATTGGTTTTGATGGTTGTGGTTTAAATGAGCATCTATAAGGAAGATTATAATTGTTTTCTAAAGCTTCTGGCAAATCAATAAAAAGTTCATTCATTTCTTCAGAAGATTTAAAATAATGTTGATTAGATAACTTTAATCTATTTGCATCATTTATATATGTTTTTTCTCCAATACACATTAAAGCATCATGTGCCTCGTGCATGTTTTGGTCTAAGTAATAAACTTCGTTAGTAGCAATAATTGGTAAATTAAACTTTTTGGAAATATTTAGATTAAAACGTTCAAATTCTTTTTCATTTAAATCATTATGTCTTTGAATTTCAATATAAAAATCATCTTTAAAAGTTTTTAATATTTTAGACATAATTTCTTCTATTTCTTTAAACAATCCTCTATTAAACAAATCTCCTAAAAGAGACCTTATTGAGCCACTTAACACAATTATACCTGAAGATTTATTTATTAAATCTTCAAAACTACAATGAGGATCTGTATTAACTGAATTGTCTAAATAGGATTTGGATGAAAGCTCGATAATATTTTTATATCCAATATTGTTTTTTGCAATAAGTGGAATAAATCCAGTAAAATTTTTATATTTAAATAATATTTGCGTACCAATAATTGGTTGTGTACCAATTGAAGATAATGTTTCAGAAAATTCTAGAGCTCCAGATAAGATATTTGAGTCTGAGATACCTAAAGACTGTATTTTATTCTTTTTACAAAAATCTTTTAATTGATCTATTTTAATAGCGCCTTCGCAGATTGAATATTGTGTGTGAATTTTAAGATGATTAAATTTTTTATTAATTGAATCTTTCATTGGCAATTTTCATCTTACCATCAAACATTTTAATTTTACAATCCGCCATGTTAGCAAAATATCTATTGTGGGTTGCAAATATTATTATTCTATTTTTACTTTTAAGAGCTAAAAGAAGTTTGAATATTTGTTTTGCATTTTCAAAATCAAGGCTACCTGTAGGTTCATCAGCAAGTAGAATTTCAGGGTTATTTATTAACGCTCTAGCTATTGCTATACGCTGATTTTCACCACCCGATAATTCCGAAGGAAAATAATTTAATCTTGAGGATAGACCGACTGTTTTAATGATTTTTTTTGCTAGATTGATAGATAAAATATGATCATTAGACAAAAGTAAATTTGGTAAATAAACATTTTCAATAGCTGAAAAGTCAGATAATAAATTCTTATCTTGATAAATAATACCAATTTTTTCTGCTCTAATTTTATCATTTTCAATATTTTTTTGAAAATCAATCTTTATATTATTAATTTCAATAGACCCAGAATTAGGCTTATCAATTAATGATAATAAATTTAACAATGTTGATTTTCCAGAACCGGATGGTCCAACAATAGAATAAATTTTTCCAGATTCAAAAGTAAATGTGATGTCATTCAAAACTTTAATAGTTTTATTTTTTTCATACTTTTTACTTATATTTTTAATTTTGATAAATTTACTCATATTTTAATGTTTTAACTGTATCTAACGAGGCAGCCTTAGCAGCAGGATAAATTGACACTATAATAGTAGTTGTTATCGAGCAAAAAGCTATCAATATTATTGAATCTATACTTATTTCAGTTGGCATTGAATTTAAAAAATATATTTCTTCTGGGAACAAAGTTACATCAAAAGTATTCGAAATAAATGATCTTATGTTTTCTACATAATAAGAAAACAAAGTTCCTATTATTATTCCAAAAATAGTTGAGCTTGTTCCTATTATAAAACCAACTAAAAAAAAAATTTTCTTTATTGAGTTACTAGTTACACCAATTGATTTTAGAATACCAATGTCTCTTGTTTTATTTTTTACTAAAATTGTTAGTCCAGAAATAATATTGAAAGCAGCCACAATAACTATTAAAGATAAAATTATAAACATTACATTTCTTTCAATTTTTAAAGCGGAAAATAATGATTCATTCATATCGGCCCATGTATAAACTAGCTCATCAGGAAAAAGATTTAATAAATAAGATTTGTGGAATTTTATATCTTTTGGATCTTGAAAATAAAATTCTAAAAACCTTTCTTTTTTATTTTTATCAAAAAAATTTTCAAGCGTTTCTAAGTTTATATATGCAATATTTTTATTATAATCTGTCAAACCACTATCAAAAATAGATATGACTTTAAAAGTTTCTTGTTTTGGTAGAGAGCCAATGAGTGTCTGAACACCAGATGGAGACATTATTGTTATACTGTCACCAATATCCACATTTAAGTTAAAACTCAATTCTTTACCTATAGAAATAGAGTTATCTGTTAAATCTTTTGATCCAAAAAATTCTTGATTATTTATAATTTTAAGACTGCTAAAGTCTTTTGCTAAATAACCTTTTAACAATATACCTTTTGTATTATTTTTATTTATAATAGCTGCTTCACCATCATTAGAAAAAATATTAACTGCAGAGTCAGTTTCATGCATAAATTTTAAAGGTTTATTATATGGTTTAACTACGGCATGAGCATTAAAACCAACTATTTTATCGATCAATTCTGTTCTAAATCCGTTCATTACTGACATTACTATTATCAAAACAGCTACACCTAACGAGATTCCTATAAACGAAAAAATTGAAATGATGTTTAGAAAACCATCATTTTTTCTAGTTTTTAAGAATCTTAAAGTAACTTGTTTTTCTAATTTTGATATCAATTTGATTTAGCTTTATTAATTTGTGATGTAATTTCTTCAATTTTTAACTTTTGAGTTTCTTCTCCGATTTCTTTAAATTCAATGTTTTCACCATCTGTTTTTTTTCCAATAATTAACTGATAAGGTATACCGATTAGATTGAATTTTTTAATCTTAGCAGAAATATTTTCATCTGTATCATCAATAATAGCATCAATATTTTTCGATTTTAAGTATTCAAAAATCTTAATTGATTTTTCTAAATTAGAAGAATCATTTTTATTTATCATAGGTATAATCGCACAATCATATGGGGATACTGTAATTGGCCATTTCATAATTTCATCTTTATCGTTATATTTTGCTTCAATTATGGCACCTACAAGTCTTGAAACACCTATTCCATATGAACCCATTTTAACAAATTCTTTTTTGCCATTAAAATCTACAGAAGCGTTCATTGGTTTAGAATATTTGTCACCAAAATAAAATATATGACCAACTTCTATACCTTTTGTATTAATTCTATGTTCGCTTGGAATTTTACTTTCAAATTCTTCTTGATTAAATTTTTCATCAGTTACTGAATAATATTTTTCATAATCACTTCTAAGTTTTTGCAATGAAGATTTTTCAAGAATCGTTGAATTATAATCAACTTCAAATATTCTTTTATCTGTATAAATTTTACTTTCACCTGTCTCTGCTAAAATAATGAACTCATGAGAAAGATTTCCTCCGATTGGTCCTGTATCTGCTGCCATTGGAATAGCTGATAGATTTAATCTTTTAAATGTTCTTAAATAAGATAAATAAAATTTGTTATATGAAAATGATGCTTCTTCATCAGTTAAATCAAATGAATATGCATCTTTCATATAAAATTCTCTACACCTCATAATTCCAAAACGAGGTCTTAACTCATCTCTGAATTTCCATTGAATGTGGTATAAAAGTTGAGGTAATGATTTATAAGACTTTATACTTGATCTAAATATTTCTGTAATCAATTCTTCATTTGTAGGTCCATAAAGCATTTCTCTAGATTGACGATCTTTAATTCTAAGCATTTCTTCTCCATAATCGTCGTATCTGCCACTTTCCTTCCAAATTTCAGAAGATTGAATAGTTGGCATTAAAATTTCTTGAACTCCTATTCTGTCTTGCTCTTCTCTTACAATTTGTTCAATTTTTTTCATTACTTTAAAACCTAGAGGTAGCCATGAATAAATTCCTGCTGAAGACTGTTTGATCATGCCAACTCTAAGCATCAATTGGTGTGATTTAATCTTAGCTTCTGTAGGATTGTTCTTTAAGATTGGTATGAAGGATTTTGAAAAATACATTAAGTTAATTCGCCTTTAATATTAAATCTTTGTTTTTATTAAATAAATATATGATTATAAAAATTATTGATGTAATTAAAGCAGAATAAATGATTTTTTTTAACATTTAAGCATTTTTCTATTTTTCTTCTATATTCTGACTAAATTAACATTAGCTAAAGGTCGTTTTCCAGTTTTTTGTTTAGTAAATTTTCTACACGTACTTTTTAAAGCATCTATTAAATTAGTTTCTTGGTTTTTGCTGTTTAAAGAAAAAGTTTTTAAAGTTTTTTCTATTTCATCCTCGAGACCATTTTGAAATTCCTCTTTTTCATAAATTGGTAAACCTCTAAAAGTTAACAAAGGTCTGTTATGAATATTACCTTTTGGAGTAATTAAAATAGTAGCTTCTATAAATCCATTTGTTGATACGTTTTTTCTTTCTTTTATTGATTGAGAATCTTCTTCAACGCTTATTGATCCATCAACATAAATTCTTCCGTTAGGAGCTTTATCATAAACTTCAGGTTTTTTTCCAGGATATAATCTTACAATATCACCATTTTCTACTTTAATTGGATAAGGAACTTGCATCTCTTTAGCAAAATTGATGTGTTCTATCATATGTCTATGTTCTCCATGGACAGGGATTACAGATTTTGGTTTTATCCAGTTATACATATCTTTAAGATCTTCTCTATTTGGATGGCCTGAAACATGAATATATTCACTTTCCTCTGATATAACTTCTATACCTTCTTTAACTAATTGATTGTGCAATTTGTAAAGTTTTTTTTCATTTCCAGGTATTATTTTTGAAGAAAAAATAACCGCATCACCTTTTTCAATAAATACATCAGGGTGTGAATAATTGGCTATTCTATTCATCGCACCCATTGGTTCGCCTTGGCTTCCTGTGCATAAAAACACAATTTTGTCTTTAGAAATATTTTTCGCTTCTCTTGGATCTATAGGTTCAATTACATTTTTTAAATACCCGCATTGTCTTGCAGCTTTATATATTCTATGCATAGATCTTCCTACTAAAGCAATTTGTCTTCCAGATTTTTCAGCACAATAAAAAGCTGTTTCCATTCTTGCCACATTGGATGCAAACGAAGTAACAACAATTCTTTTATTAAGTCTTTGTATAATTTTGAGCATATTTTTTCTTACATCTAATTCTGAGCCAGCTCTTCCGGGACTAAAAACATTTGTAGAGTCGCAAATCATTGTAATTACTCCCTCGTTTCCGATTTCCTTAAGTCTTTTTGAATTAATATTTTCGCCTATTAAAGGATCAGGATCGCATTTCCAATCACCTGTATGTAAAATATTTCCCACTGGTGTTCCTATTTTTAATCCATTAGGTTCTAAAATGGAATGAGTTAATGTAACAAATTCAATTTTAAAAGGATTTAAATCAAGTGTACTATTAAGTTCAACTATTTTTAAATAACTTGTTATATCTATTTTTTTTTCCTTAAATTTTTCATTAATTAAAACAGAAGTAAAAGGAGTCGCGTATATATTACATTTTAGTTTAGGCCAAATATGAGCTATTGCACCTATATGATCTTCGTGCGCATGAGTTAATACTATTCCTAAAAGATCATTTTTCTTATCTATGATAAATCCTGGATCTGGATATATCAAATCTATTCCGGGTATACTATCATCAGCAAAAGTTACACCAATATCAACAATGATCCATTTTTGTTTATCTGGTTTTCCATAGGCAAACAAATTCATGTTCATTCCTATTTCTCCAGATCCACCTAATGGACAAAAAATTAATTCGTCTTTCATTTATTTAGAGTTATTGCGACTTTTAAAATACCGTAAATTGTCAAATCTTTTTTAATTAAAGTTTTTCTTTTAATAGTACTTTTAAACAAATGAGAATATCCGCCTGTTAAAATTATTTTAAATGATTTACCGGTTTGTTTAATAATAGTTTTAATAATATTGTCAATTAATCCAGAATAACCATGGTAAAAACCAGCTCTAATTGCTGAAATAGTATTTTTTCCAATAATTCGATTAATTTTTTCAAGTTTGATTTTAGGTATTAAAGATGCTTTATCTGACAATGTGTTTAAAGATAAATTCACGCCGGGTGCAAGAATCCCTCCTATATAACTATCTTTAATAACAACATCAAAATTTGTTGCAGTACCAAAATCGACAACAATATAGTTTTTTTTTTTGTCTATAACAGATATTGCATTAGCAAGTCTATCAGATCCAATTTGTTTTTTATTTACTTTGATTTTTAATAAATTATTTAATTTTAATTGTTTTAATTCAATACAATTAATTTTAATTGATTTTTCAATATATTTTTTAATTTGTTTATAAGCCAAAGGTACAACAGAACAGAACAGAATTTTTTTTATATCTGAATTATAATTTTTGATGAACTTTAAATTCTTTGACAAATATCTTTTGTTCAATAAAATTGTTTTAATACGTATTTTTTTAATTAAATTTAGATTTTTATTAAACAAACATATTTTTATATCAGTATTTCCTATATCTCCAATTAAATACATTTAATTTTTAAATTTAATATTTTTTCTCAAAAAATAATTTAATTTTATTTATTATTTTTATTTTATTAATTTTTCTTTTACTATAATTATTTAAGTAAGTTGTGGGGTAATTTAATATATTTGGGCTATTTATTACATTAATTCCAATGCCTACTATAATATATTTATGGTTATCAAAGTGTATTATTTCTTGTAAAATTCCACAAACTTTTTTTTTATCAATTAAAATATCATTTGGTAGCTTAACTTTAATATTATTTTTAACTTGTTTTGAAATAATATTTTTCAAAATTGATAAATTTTTTTTGGTTAATTTTTTAAGTGAAATTTTACTATTAATTTTAAAAAAAATTGAAATAAAGATATTTCCTTTTTTTGAAATCCATTTGTTTCCTCTTTGACCTTTTCCTTTTGTTTGAACCTCTGATGTAACTATTCCATAATTTTTACCATTTCTTATCAATCTTATAGATGTATCATTTGTACTTTTTACTTTAGTAAATTGAAATTTCTTTAGTTTCAAGAATGTATATTTAAATTAATTTTGAATGATTGTGATACTTGCAAATTTAATTCCATTTCATATTTATATTTTTCAGTCTTGCGTAACCTTTCATTTCATCAAAACATTCTTCAACACCAATACCACTAAGTTTCCATCCACCATAAGGTGCACCAGAATATCTGCCTGCAGTATTTACCCAAACATAACCTGCATCAACATCTTCTGCTGTTTTCATAGCTTTCGATAATGAGTTTGTTACAATCATAGTTGTTAACCCATATTGTGTTGAGTTAGCAATTTTTACCATTTCATCATAATTGTCCCAGTCAATAACCGATATTACTGGTCCAAAAATTTCTTCTTTTGCTATTTTCATATCTGGCTTAACATCACTAAAAATTGTTGGATTAATAAAAAAACCATTTTTGAGTTCATCTGATTTGTTTTGATCACCACCTAGGAGTAATTTTGCACCTTGCTCAACGCCTGATTTAATATAGTTCATAACTCCTTCAAATTGTTTTTTTGATACGATAGGTCCTATTTCATTAGTCTCAATCCATGGTAATCCTACAGGAATACTTTTCGCTTTTTCCACAAGAGATTTAAGAAAATTATCTTTAATTTTTTTATTTACAAGTACACGAGATGTTGAGCTACATGACTGACCTTGTCTACTTAGATTCATACCTTTTATAGCTAAGTTTGCTGCGAAATCTGCATCAGCATCATCAAAAACAATAATTGGGTTTTTTCCTCCTAACTCTAGAGAAATATTTTTTAAAAGAGGTGCTGCTGATTTTGCAACAGTTATTCCTGTATTAACTGATCCAATAATTGCTATTCTTTTGATGTCCGGATGTTCAACTAAAAATTTTCCATTTTCAGGACCACCTGTTACAACGTTTATTAAACCTTTAGGAAATATATCATCTAAAAGTTCACAAAATCTTAATGAGGAAATTGGTGCTTGTTCAGAGTTTTTAATAATAAGTGAATTGCCCATCAATAAAGGGGCAGCAATTTTTTCAACACAAAATCTAAAAGGATGATTAAAAGGATTGATTTTGAGAACTACACCATAGGGTTGATATCGGGTAAAATTTAAGTGATTTTTTTCCATAGAAAAAGTTTCACCTTTAACTTCTCTTACCAGTCCACAAAAATATCTTATGTTGTTAACTGTTTCTTTAACATCTTTTCTCATTCCAGTTAATGCGTTACCTGAATCGTACGTGTCAATTAATGCAAATTCTTCTTCTTTTTCTAATATTTTTTTAGCTAATTTTTCTAAAGCCTTTGCTCTATCAATCAAAGATGTTTTTGACCAAATTTGTTGAGCTTTTTTTGCTGAGTCTATTGCTAGTTCAAGTTCTTTTTTATCAGATATAGGTATGTCAGATAATTTTTCACCATTAGATGGATTAAATGTATCGTACCTATTTATTGAGTTAAACCATTGACCATTTATATAGGTACCTTTAACTTTAAAAATGTTTTTATCCATAATTTAAAGCTAAATCAAATATATCGTAATTCCTTAAAACGCCTTTTGATTTATAACTCTCATCAATTTTTTTTGAAATAAAAATTGGTATATCTGTTTCTCCGAGTCCACCGTGAGTTCTCAATGGTTCATTCAATTGACTTAGATCGTGATCACTCTTTTTTTTACCAATCGCAAATTTTTCATTTGATGTTACAATAATATCACCAATTCTATCAACTGGTTGTTTTAATTGCTTAACACTATCCTCTTTATTAAGAACCAGTTCTACACCTTTTATTGTTTTAATATAATTCATTATATCATTAATTTTTTCTTTATTTTTTATATATATATTTACAAATCCACCAAAAGCTCCATGATGAACTACATATGGATCTGTAATTGTACATACAACATTACATTCTTCTTTTCCAAATTTTTTATCTAATTCGTCTTGTATATAGATTAAATTTAAAGAACCATCCTCGTTAGTTTTTCCCTTCATGCCATGATCTGCGGTTAATGATATTTCACATCCTAGGTCATAAAATTTAGAAAGATAACCATCAAGCATATGATAAAAATTGTTAGCTAAATTACCTCCCGGAGCAGATTTATGTTGTATATAATCTGTTGTTGATAGATAAATTAGATCAACTTTCTCTTTTTTAATTATTTCCACTGCAGCGGCAAAAATAAATTCTGATAAGTCTGAGCTATAAACTTCTGGTAGTGGTTTCTTTACTAAATCTAAAACATTTTCTATTCTATTGTCATTTAAATTAGCAACATTAGCTTTCTCGGATGAGAAGCAAATAGCTTTTTTAAGATTTTTTCCTAGTAATCTTCTTAATTTTTCTTTTGCTGTAATTATAGCTATTTTTGCACCAGAATTTTCAAATGCTTCAAATATTGTCGAGACTCGTAAAAAAGAATCATCATTCATTAATGTTTCTTTTCCATCATCAGGGTTAAAAAAGAAATTTCCACATATACCGTGAATATCTGGAGTTGTTCCAGTTACTATTGACATATTATTAACATTTGTGAAACTTGGCATTGCACACTTACCAATTTCATATGTTGATTTACTTATGATTGATTTCATGAAAGGCATAAAACCCATTCTAATTGCAGTTTCAATGTATCCTTTTGGTCCTGGCTCACTTCCATCTAAGC
>MDSW01098936.1_pt1 | contig 10175 bp, 9 predicted proteins | sample 811171 | NCBI WGS metagenome assembly MDSW01 (sample SAMN05326641, study PRJNA326480) | marine metagenome | isolation source: seawater | place: Atlantic Ocean: North West | collected 2012 | reverse complement strand
TTTTTATCGCCATAACTATCTGCATAGCCTAAAGACCCTTTAACTTTAAAAGACATATCATCTGAAATGGGCCAATATCTTTCACCTTTACCCACAAATTTATAAAATTGCATATCAAAAACTGGGGCACTAATCTCACCAAGTATATGATAATAAGAACCAGCTGTTGGAAATTGAGCGTTATTTCTAGTATCTCTAGCATATGCTGATGCAACTGTTAAGGAATCTGTATTGCAACCACTTGTTGAGGTGCTTGAAGTTACATCCTGACAAAAAGCTATGTATTCTTGAGATGCATTAGCCCCAAGCTCAATATCAGTTAAATCTAAAGTGCTACTTATAGACACAGAATTATATTCAGATAATGGAATGCCAAAAGTTACTGTTGCTCCATATGAATAAGTATTATAGTCAGCTGTTGATAAGTCATTAGTATTAACATCTCTTCTATAAGCCCCTACGGTTCTTTGTATACCATCATCCGTCCAATAAGGATCCATATAACTTAAAGCATAAGTTTTATTAACTTCGCCAGTACTAATTGAACTACTTACTGTGTTACCAGTTCCTAAAAAATTTGATTGACTTACGGTTAGAGTTCCCACCAAGCCTTCGCCAGAACTAATGCCTGCACCTAACATTAATTTACCTGTATTTCTTTCAACAACTTGAACATTTACATCAATTTGATCAGTGGTACCAGGAACGGTAGTGGTTTGAATATCAATACTATCAAAATATTGGGTAGCAGAAAGTCGAGTTTGTGACCTATCAACCTTATGTTTTGCATACCAAGATGCCTCAAACTGCCTCATCTCTCGCCTTAAAACGCTATCTTTTGTTTTTTCATTTCCATAAAAATTAATTCTTCTGACATAAATCTTATTTCCAGGGTCAACAAAAAAATTGAAACTGACAGTTCTTTCTTCTTTATTTACATCAGGTATTGCATTTGCATTTGAAAAAGCATAACCATAATCACCTAAAATCTGATTTAATCGGTTTGTGGTAGCAGTTACCTCAGCTCTGTTGAAAACTTGGCCTTTTCTTAAAACAATTTGAGCTTGAAGGAGAGCTTCTGGAACATTTTCATATTTACCAGAAAGTTTAGCATCGCCAATAAAGTATTTATTACCTTCAGTTATTGAAATATCAATATAAACATTTTTTTTATTTTCAGAAATTCTTATTAATGAAGAATTTATTTTAAAATCTAAGTAACCTCTGTCCATATAGAAACTTCTTAGTTTTTCTAAATCTCCACTTAGAACTTGTTTTGAATACCTATCGTCTTTATTCCACCAAGATAAGAAATTTGTTACTTTTAGAGTGAATGATTCTAAAAGATCTTCTTTTTTATAAAGTCTATTACCAACAATATTGATCTCTTTAATCCTCGAGACAGTCCCTTCTTCAACGTATATATTTACCCTCATCCTATTTCTTTCTAATGGTATAGCCTCGGCTTTTACCGAAGCAGTATATTTCCCCAATGCTAAATACTGATTTGCTATTTCTTGCTCTACTTTTTTTAGGTCTGTTTTATCAAAAACTAAGCCAGATGCAACGTTCATCTGACTTAAACCTATTTTTAATTTATCATCCTGAAAAGCTTCTACACCATAAAAGTTAAGTTCTGCGATAATTGGTTTCTCGTTAACAATAATGATAATTTTACTGCCTTCTTGTTCTAGAGAAATATCTTTGAATTGTCCAGTCTTATATAAAAGCTTGATTGTTGAACTAACATCAATCTCTTCTACAGGATCGTTAACATCAAATGGAAGGTTGCTAAATACCAGTCCAGGCTCAACTCTTTGTAAGCCCTCAATTTTAATATCACTAATCAAAACTTCTTCTGCAGATATTGCAGAAAAAGTCGATAAAAATATAAATAAAGTAAATAAAAATTTTCGCATTTAGTAAAACAAAAAATTAAAAACGTCATTATATACTGCTAATGTGAATACAAGAAATAAAATAATCACTCCAAGTCTTTGAGATATAATCATTTTTTGTCTATCCAAAGGTCTTTTTAATACTCCTTCAATCATATAAAAAATTAATTGGCCTCCATCTAATGTGGGTATTGGTAATAAATTGAGAAATCCTATATTAATATTTAAAAAGACCAAAAAACTAAAATAAGTTAGCAAGCCCATTGATATAGTGTCAGAAGATAGTTCGGCAATTGAGATTGGACCTGATAACAATCTCCAATCAATATTTCCTGTAAGAATATGTATAAAGGAATTAAATACCGTTTTTATACCAGATAAAACATCATAAAAAGATTTAATAAATATTTCTAAATTATTGAATTTAAATGAATTAATATAATTTTTTTTACTTTCTAAATTAGGCTTTATCATCACTCCAACTACACCAATTGGCTTAATACTATCAGGGTTTAACCTAGGAGTTATTTGAATTGACATCGGCTTGTCATTTCTAAGGATATCTATATTTATCTCTTTATTTACTTTTTGTCGAACTGCATCTATAAAATCTGATGAATTATATATAAGGTTGTTATCAATACTTATTATTTGATCATTTTTTTTAATATCAGCTATGAAGGCAGGCGAATCTGGTATCACTTTATGGACTATTAATGAATATTTACCTGATGGATAAAAATATAAGCCATTCCTATTATTATTTGCCCTGCTCTTTTTTAGATCTAATCGATCTTTACTATTAATAGTAATCGGTATTCTTTCATTATTTCTAAGAACTAAATAATTTAAATCCTCATTTGCGAACTCAATAAGGGCTTTATTATGAGCTGTTAAAGAATCAATTTCTTTCTGGTTAATGGAAATAATATGATCATTCTGTTTAAAACCAACCTGTGAAGCAATACTTTCTGATTTGACAGCGGTTATCTTTGGTAGAATTTTATATTGATCACCTTGATTTAAAAATAATAGTAAAATAAAAGCAAAAAAGAAATTTATAAAAGGGCCTGCTAAAACAATAATCGACCTTTTTAATAAAGAAATATTCTCAAATAAATTTAGGCCTTTAAATTTTGATTTTTCATAAAATTTTACATAACCTCCAAGCGGAATAATTCTTAAGCTAAATTCTGTTATGCCAAATTTTTTTTTATATAAAGCCCTACCAAAGCCTACGGAAAATTTCTCAACACTAACTTTGAAGAACTTTGCCATTGCAAAATGACCTAATTCATGAACAACAACCACTAAAGAAATCGTAAAAAGAAAAGAAAAAATACTATGCAACCTTAAATCCTTTCAATAAATCTTCAGTCTTTTTTCTCGCTTGTTCATCAATCATCAATATATCTTCAATGGAATTAAAAGATTGATTTTTAGCACTATTAAGAGCTGTTTCTATCAATTCTGATATTTGTAAAAAATTAATTTTGTTTTTCAAAAAAGCGTTTACAGCTATTTCATTAGCTGCATTAATTTCTATTGGATAACTTCCGCCTTGCTCTAAGCAGTCATAAGCTAATTTCAAACATCTAAATTTTTGTAAATCTGGTAAATTAAACTGTAAGTCTTTTGACTTAGCAAGATCAATACCATTTATTCCAGAACTTACTCTTTCTGGGTAACTCAAAGCATATGCTATTGGAACTTTCATATCAGGAGTGCCAAGCTGAGTCAAACTGCTGCCATCTATAAATTCAACAAGAGAATGAATAATGCTTTGCGGATGAATTAACACCTCAATTTTTCTATAGTTTATTTTAAACAAAAAAGCTGCTTCAATAACCTCTAATCCTTTATTCATCATAGTAGCAGAATCAATTGTTACCTTTTTCCCCATAGTCCAATTGGGATGTTTTAAAGCATCTTCAACGCTTACTTTTTTTAGGTCTTTTAAAGGAGAATTTCTAAAAGGGCCTCCAGATGCAGTTAAAATTAATTTATTAATCTCGTCTATATTTTTGACGTTATGAATTACTTGAAAAATAGCATTATGTTCGCTGTCAACTGGAATAATTAAACCGTTATTCTGCTCGCAATTTTGTGACAATAAATTACCTGCCATTACCATTGATTCTTTATTAGCTAAAAGGATTTTTTTACCTTTTTTAGCTGCTTCCATTGTTGAAATTAAACCAGCTGAACCAGTTATAGCAGCAAGAACAACAGAAATACTTTCATGTCCAGCTATATATTTATGGCCTTCGGTTCCAATTAAAATTTCAGTTTTTAGTTTCTTTTCTTTAAATCGAATAGCTAATTCTAATCGTGAATTCTCATCTTTTACAACTACATAAGATGGATTAAATTCTAAGGCTTGTGTATACAATAAATCAATATTTTCATGGCCTGATAAAGCAAAAACTTTAAATTTATCAAGATGTAATTTAATAACATCAAGTGCACTGCAACCAATACTTCCAGTCGACCCAAGAATTGAAATTTTTTCCATTTAGATATACCTAAACATTTCAAAAAATATATATAGAACAGGTATGGTTGGACAAAATCCGTCTAATCGATCTAAAAAACCACCATGCCCAGGTATCATTGAGCTACTATCTTTAATTTTTGCCATTCGCTTTAAAAAAGATTCATAAATATCACCATACAAACTTAATCCTGTAACTATGAAAGCGAGTAAAAAACCATCCAGTAAATTCATATTTGCATTAGTAAACCATACTGAAACGAATACCAAATTACTAATAAACCCGCCTAAAAGCCCCTCTAATGTCTTACCTGGACTTATATTTTTAGCTAGTTTAATTTTTCCAAACCTCTTACCAAAAAAATATGCTCCTATATCTGCAAGCCAAATCATTAAAATAATCATAAATAGAAGGTTTTTATCTGCCCAAAATATAAACATTATTGTAAGAAGCATTGGAGAAATATAAATTGCCCCATAAAAAATTTTTATTACTGAATTTGATGATATTTTTTTATAAACAAGATCAAAAGGGGCAATCAAAAACCAAAATACTAAACTAAAGGGTATCAAAATTAGGATATAAGGTTCAAAAATTTGATGCCTTAAAAATGGTGCATATGATGCTAAAAAAGAATTAAAAAAAGCAAAAGAAAAAGAAAGTGATAACAAAAAATGAGTAATTATTGGGGTTGCTGCTAAAATCCAATAAAACCAATTATTTAAACCTTTCAATTTTAAAATTTTACTTAGCTCAAAAAGTAAAAACCCACCTACAAGTAGAACTAAAAATTCAAAGAAAATAGAGTCTAAGAAAAAATAAGTGAAGATAAATATTGCAAGCATGGCAATGGAAGATTTTATTCTTTGACTTAGCATTTATTCACCTTTTTTAAGATTTCCAAATTTTCTTTCGGTGTTTTGAAAAAAATACAATGCATCTATGAAATCTTTTTCAGAAAAATCTGGCCACAATGTATCAGTAAAATAAAGTTCGGAGTATGCAGCCTGCCATAAAAGAAAATTGCTCAATCTTCTTTGGCCACCTGTTCTTATTAATAAGTCAACATCAGGCATATTTTTGGTATAAAGATTATCGCCCAAGTCTTTTTCTAATAAAGTATTTTTGAGTCCTCTAGATTTTTTATAAAATTTATTAACTGCCATCAATATTTCTGAGCGAGCTCCATAATTCAGTGCAATATTTAAATTTATTCCTGTATTTTTAATTGAATTTTTCTCCAGAATTTTAATTTTATTTTGTAAATCTTTATTAAAAATATTGATATCACCCAATACTTGAACTCTAATATTGTTATCTATTAATTTATTACTTTGATTGGAAATTGAATCTGAAAATAAACTCATTAATCCTTTAATTTCCTGATCTGGTCGATTCCAGTTTTCAGTGCTAAATGCATACAAAGTTACAAATTTGATTTTATAAGTAATTGCACATTTAACAACAGTTTCTAAAGTATCTAATCCTTTTTTATGGCCTGCAATTCTTGGGAGCATTCTTCGTTTTGCCCAACGTCCATTCCCATCCATAATAACTGCAATATGCTTTGGAGCTTTTTTTGAATTTAAACTTCTTTTTTTAAAAAAATAAAACAGATCTAGCCTCAGACTTATATAGCAAGCAAGTCTTTTTCTTTTGCTTCTATTAATTTATCAACTTCAGCAACAAACTCATCAGTTATTTTTTGAATAACTTCATGAATTCTTCTTTCATCATCTTCACTAATTTCTTTTTCTTTTGTCATTTTCTTCAAAGACTCATTACAATCACGCCGAATATTTCTTATTGAAATCTTTGAATTCTCACCTTCAGATTTTACTACTTTTATCAAATCTCTCCTTCTTTCTTCTGTTAAAGCTGGCATAGGAATCCTAATTAATTCACCTGCAGTAGCTGGATTTAAACCCATATCACTTTCACGGATTACTTTTTCAATAGCTTGAATCATGGTTTTTTCATATGGTTGAACGTTAATTGTAGTTGCATCAGCAACTGTGATACTAGCTACTTGATTAAGCAAGGTTTGCGTTCCATAATAATCAACTGATAAATGATCTAAAATACCTGCATGTGCCCTACCAGTTCTTATTTTTGATAAATCTGCTTTAAGAGAATCAATACTTTTTTGCATTTTAATACTAGCGTTACTTTTAATTTCATCCATTTAAATAATCCTTTTTTAATTCATAGATACTAAAGTACCTTCTTTTTTCCCAAGAAGTATATTTTTTAGCGTATTTTCTTTAAAAATATTGAAAACAGCAATTGGGAGCTTTTGGTCTCGACACAGCGTGAAAGCAGTTGCATCCATAACCTTAAGGTCTTTATTTATAACTTCATCAAAAGTCACTTGAGAAAACATTTTTGCTTTAGGGTTTTTTTCTGGATCATCTGAGAAAATTCCATCAACTTTTGTAGCTTTAATCATTATATCTGCATTAATTTCCATAGCTCTAAGTGCTGCTGCGGTATCGGTTGTAAAAAAAGGATTGCCTGTCCCAGCAGCAAAAATAACAATCTTCTTGTCTTCTAGATATCTTATTGCTTTACCTCTTATGTAAGGCTCAACAATTTGATCTATATTAATCGCAGACTGAACTCTACTATTAATTCCTGCGTGCTTCATTGCGTCTTGAAGTGCTAATGCGTTCATAACTGTAGCTAACATCCCCATATAATCTGCAGTTGCTCTATCCATTCCCGCTGCTCCAAGAGCGACACCTCTAAAAATATTACCTCCGCCAATTACTATAGCTATTTCTATCCCTAAAGAAACTATATTATCAATTTCTTTTACAATTTTATCTATTGTCTCTGGATTTACACCAAAAGCATCATTCCCCATTAAAGCCTCTCCGGAAAGCTTAAGAAGAATTCTTTTGTATTTTATATTTGCCATAATTGATTATTTTAACTTGTTTTAAGTTAAAAAAAAGGATTGTAATTTACAATCCTTTTTTGCGAAGTAAATATTAGCCTTTTGATGCTGCGGCGACTTCAGATGCAAAGTCTTCTTCTTTTTTTTCTATTCCATCGCCAACAATATAAATATAAAACGAATGAATCGTTGCATTGTTATTTTTTAAGAGCGAATCAATCGTAACTTTATCATCCTTAACAAAAGTCTGATTAAGAAGTGTGACTTCTTTTAAAAATTTATTAATAGACCCATCCGCGATTTTTGTAATCATATCTTCCGGCTTTCCTGCTTCTTTTGCTTTTTCAATAGCAACTCTTCTTTCAGTTTCAATGATCTCAGCTTCAACGCCAGTTTTATCAATTGCTTTTGGTTTTGCAGCAGCTATATGCATGGCTAAATCTTTTCCTAACTCCTCATTTCCAGATTCTAAATCTAAAATAACTCCTAATTTTGACCCGTGGATATATGAATACAATAAACCTTTCGCTTTAATATTAACAAATCTTCTTACAGAAATATTTTCTCCAATTTTACCTATTAATTGAGTTCGTAATTCTTCTACTGATGAATTATCAATTTGTTGAGAGCTTAAACTTTCAATATTATTCACATCTTTTTCAACAATAGTTTGAGCTAATTTATTAGAAAAATTTATAAATTCTTCATTTTTAGCACAAAAATCAGTTTCAGAATTAACTTCTAAGAGTGTTCCAGATTTTCCGTCTTTTGAAATAAAAGAACTTATTATACCTTCTGCAGCAATTCTACTTGCCGCCTTACTTGCCTTATTTCCAAACCGAACTCTTAAAATTTCTTCGGCTCTAGACATATCTCCTTCTGCTTCAATTAATGCTTTTTTACAATCCATCATTGGTGCGTCAGTTTGTCCTCTTAACTTCATTACCATACTTGCTGTTATTTCAGCCATTTTATTCGTGCTCCTATCTTTTCAATTTAAGTAGTCTTTTCATCAGCTAACTCTGTATTCTGTTCACTATTCATTTTTTTTTCTCCAGCCATTTTTGCAAGATCATCAATAGCCTTATTTTTTCCATCTAGAATTGCATCTGCCATACCTCTTGAATATAAACGAATAGCTCTACTTGAATCATCATTGCCAGGAATTACATAATTAATATTTTCTATTGAATTATTTGTATCAACAATTCCAATTATTGGGATTCCTAATTTTGTCGCCTCAACAACTGCACCACTCTCATAACCTACATCAATAACAAAAATAGCATCAGGCAAAGAAATCATATTCTTTATTCCGCCAATTGATCTCTCTAATTTATCGTATTCTCTTCTTAAATTAAGAGCTTCTTTTTTTGTTAGCTTATCAAGAGTTCCATCTTCCAACATCGCTTCTAGTTCATTTAATCTTTTTATTGATTGCTTAACAGTCTTAAAATTTGTTAACATTCCACCAAGCCATCTATAGTTTACGTAAGCACAGTCAGCCCTTATAGCTTCTTCCTTTAAAATTTCTCTCGCTTGTCTTTTAGTACCAACAAACAAAATACGGCCTTTATTTGCAGCAAGAGTTGAAGCATATTTTAGTGCTTCATTGAACATTGGTAAGGTTTTTTCAAGATTGACGATATGAATTTTGTTACGATCTCCAAATATATATGGTGCCATTTTTGGATTCCAGTAACGAGTTTGGTGTCCAAAGTGAACACCAGCTTCAAGCATTTGTCTCATCGTTATAGACATGTTTTAAATCTCCTTATTAAGGGTTAATCACTGCATCAAACTTAAAATGACTATTTATTTCTTTTAATAGCACCCTCAACTAAGCTTGATGGTTTATTATCTTTTAGTATTTCGAAAGCTCGCTATAATAACATATTTACTTAATAACAATGCTATAAATAATTTATTTAATGTCAATTTCAATTAAAAATTCAGAAGATATAAAAAAAATGAGAATTGCTGGCAAATTAGCTTCAGAAGTTCTTGATTTTGTAACTCCATTTATTAAACCAAATATCACTACAAATGAAATTGATGAAATTTGTCATAACTATATGGTGGACAAACAAAAAACTATTCCAGCACCATTAAATTATGCTCCTCCAGGACATACACCCTATCCAAAGTCAATTTGTACATCTATAAATAATCAAATTTGCCATGGAATACCGGGTCCAAAAATTCTTAAAAAAGGAGATATTTTAAATATAGATGTTACTGTCATAAAAGATGGTTTTCATGGAGATACAAGTAGAATGTTTTTTGTTGATGAACCATCAATACAAGCTAAAAGATTATGTGAAATTACATACCAATCAATGTGGTTAGGAATTAACGCAGTAAAACCAGGGGCTCGACTTGGAGATATTGGGTGCGCAATCCAAACTTTTGCTGAATCAAATGGATATAGTGTGGTCAGAGAATTTTGTGGGCATGGAATTGGTGAAGTTTTTCACGAAGAACCACAAGTTCTTCATTATGGAGAACCTGATACAGGTATAGAACTTAAACCTGGGATGATATTTACAATTGAACCTATGATAAATGCTGGTAAAAAAGATATCAAAATGCTACCTGATGGCTGGACTGTGGTAACTAAAGACAGAAGCCTATCTGCACAATGGGAGCATACAGTATTGGTAACAAATTCATCTTACGAAGTTTTGACTGTCTCTAAAGGCGCTCCAAAACCATTCATTAAAGACTAGCTTTGAAAGTAAATTTATAAATGAATAAATCAGAATTAACTGAATTAAAAAAAAATTTTCTCAAACAATATAATATTTATTGTAAAAGATTTTTGGAAAATCATAACAGTAAAGATTATTTAAAAAAACAAACGAAATTAGTTGATCAGATATT
>MDSW01221248.1_pt1 | contig 10176 bp, 10 predicted proteins | sample 811171 | NCBI WGS metagenome assembly MDSW01 (sample SAMN05326641, study PRJNA326480) | marine metagenome | isolation source: seawater | place: Atlantic Ocean: North West | collected 2012 | reverse complement strand
TTAAAATGTAAATTCGGTGAGAGTAAAGTAACTTATGTTAGGAATATTACAGACATTGATGATAAAATTATTCAATCATCAATACAAAAAAAAATATCCACTAAAGAGCTAACTAAAAAAATAACAGAAAATTTTCACAATGATTGTGTTTATTTAGGATGTGAAAAACCTTCTTATGAACCAAAAGCCACAGAAAACATTTCTTTAATGATAGAAATGATAAGTAAATTAATTGAAAAAGGGTTTGCTTATTTCAACAATAATCATGTTTATTTTGAAGTTAATAAATTTAAAGATTATGGGAAACTTTCTAATAAAAAATTAGATGAATTAATAGCAGGTTCAAGAGTAGAAGTTTCTGAAAATAAAAAAAATCCTGAAGATTTTGTATTATGGAAACCTTCAACTGAAAACGAACCTTTTTGGGAATCTCCCTGGGGCAAAGGTAGACCGGGATGGCATTTGGAATGTTCAGTAATGTCAAAAAAATACCTTGGAGATAAATTTGATATTCACGGGGGAGGGCGTGATTTAATTTTCCCACATCACGAAAATGAAATAGCCCAATCTAGATGTGCTAATGAAAATGAAGTATTTGCAAATTATTGGATCCATAATGGATTTATAACTATGTCCAACGAAAAAATGGCAAAATCTCAAGGAAACATTCTAAAAATAAATGATTTTAAAAATAAGATAAATGGACAAGTTCTAAGGCTTGCCTTAATAAGCGCTCATTACAAACAATCATTAGATTGGAATGATAAGCTTATTGATGATTGTCAAAACACACTAAGCAAATGGTATGATGGTTATGTTGAACTTAATAAGAAAGTTAAAATTCCTGAAGAAAATTTAGAACCTTTATACGAAGATTTAAATACTCCAGGGTATATTGCAAATTTACATAAACTTTTTGATAAAACTCAAAATGGAGACTTAAAAGATAAAGAAATTTTTACATCGGCATGTAATTTTATTGGTTTATTAAATGAAACTAAAAGTGAATGGTTAGATTTTAAAAAAAACGTATTACAAATATCAGAAAAAACAATTACAAATAAAATAACGGAAAGAAACCAAGCAAGAGATAAAAAAAATTATGAATTAGCAGACAAAATAAGACAAGAACTTTTAGACAAGGGAGTAATAATCGAGGATAAAGATGGCAAAACTATCTGGAAATTTAAATGAATAAAGAAAAGTTGTTTATATTTGATACCACTTTAAGAGATGGTGCTCAGACACAAGGAGTTGATTTTTCTATTGATGATAAAGAAAAAATTACAGGAGCATTAGACAACCTTGGTGTAGATTATATCGAAGGGGGTTGGCCTGGTGCAAATCCTACAGATACTGAATTCTTAAATAAAAAATATCAATTAAAGAATGCTAAAATGGTTTCTTTTGGAATGACAAAAAAAACTGAGCATAGTGCTGAAAATGATCCAATGCTATCTTCACTTTTAAACTCCAAAACTTCATCAGTATGTCTATTTGGTAAATCTTGGGATTTTCAAGTAAAAGTAGCTTTGGGCATTACAAATGAACAAAACATAAAAAATATTAGTGAAAGTGCAAAACACATTGTTAAATCAGGCAAAGAATTTACTTTTGATGCTGAACATTTTTTTGATGGGTTTAAATCTAATCCTGAATACACAATATCTTGTATTAAGGCAGCATACGATCAAGGTGCTAGATGGATTGTTTTATGTGACACAAATGGCGGAACACTGCCAAATGAGGTTACAGAAATTGTAAGCAAAGTTAACAAATATATACCTGCAAAAAATTTAGGAATTCATGCTCATAATGATACGGAAAACGCAGTATCAAATTCTTTGGCAGCAGTTCTTGCCGGAGCAAGACAAGTTCAAGGTACAATAAATGGACTTGGTGAAAGATGTGGAAATGCAAATCTTATGTCGCTAATACCAACTTTCTATTTAAAAGAGGAATTTGCTAACAAATTTGAAATCAATATTAAACCTGAAAATATAAAAAAATTAACACAATGCTCAAGACTTTTAGATGAAATTTTAAACAGAAAGCCAAATAAACATTTACCTTATGTTGGAGCTGCAGCTTTTTCACACAAAGGAGGAATGCATGTATCTGCAGTTCAAAAGGATCCAAAAACTTATGAACATATTAACCCTCAAGAAGTAGGAAATTCAAGAAATATAATTATTTCAGACCAAGCAGGTCAATCTAATATTTTATCAAGATTAAGTTCCATCGGTATAGAAATAAAAAAAAACGATCCAAAAATTAAAAAACTTTTAGACGAGGTAAAGGATAGAGAATTTATTGGTTATAGTTATGATGGTGCAGACGCTTCTTTTGAATTATTAGCAAGAAGAATAGTTGGTGAAATTCCAAGATATATATCAATTAATGAGTATGATGTTTCTGTCACTAAAAACTCTAAAGGTGAAATTATTTCTTCTGCAAAAGCTGAATTGGAGGTCGATGGTGAAAAAATTATTTGCCAAGGAGATGGTAATGGACCTGTAAATGCTCTAGATAATGCGATAAGAAATAATATTGATAAAATATCGAAATATTCAGATTATTTAAGAGATCTAAAATTAGTTGATTATAAAGTTAGAATTCTTAATACAGGTACAGAGGCTGTTACAAGAGTTTCTATTGAGAGTACCGACTCAAAAGGTAAAAATTGGTTTACTATTGGAGTTTCTCCAAATATTATTGATGCATCATTTAAAGCCTTAATAGATAGTCTTGATTACAAACTTTTTAAGGATAATGCTCCAGCTAGTATTTAATGATTTTAAATAATATTTCTTTTATATTGTATGAACCGCAATTGTCAGAAAATATAGGTGCTTGCGCAAGAGCATTAAAAAACTTTAATTTTAAAAATTTATTATTAGTAAATCCTAAACCAGAATTTCCTAATGATAAAATTTTAGCAACATCAGTAGGGGCAAAAGATATTATAAAAAAATCGAAGGTATTTACAAATTTAGAAGACTCTCTTAATAAGATTGATATTTTAATTGCAACCTCAGCAAGATTTAGGAATAAAAATATAAAACATATATCTTTAAATGATTTGAGAAAAATAGACTTTAATAAAAAAGTTGGTTTTTTATTTGGACCTGAAGCATCAGGATTATCTAATAATGAAGTTAGCTACTCTGATTATACTTTACAAATACCTAGTAATAAAAAATTCAGATCTCTTAACTTATCTCATAGTTTGATTATAATTGCCCAAATAGTTTCTAGTTTATTAGATAAAAAAAAAATAAAATTTAGTAAATCAAGCAAAATTAAACGTGCTACAAAAAAAGATATAAAAAATATGTTAGATTTTTGTATTAAAAATCTGAATAAAAGAAATTTTTTTAAAAATCCTCAAAAAAAACCTATTATGTTAGAAAATTTAAGAAGTATTTTTTATAAAATGGAACTTTCTGAAAAAGAAACACGCATATTATCAAGTGTATTTGCTGGTTTAAATAAAAAGGTTGATTGACAAAATAATTCTTAAGTCTATAAAACCGAATATTAAATGACAAAACGATTAAACTCTAAACATAAAGTTGACAGAAGACTAAAAGTAAATCTATGGGGCAGACCCAAAAGTCCTTTCAACTCAAGAGCTTATCCTCCCGGTCAACACGGACAATCAAGAACTTCAAAGCCATCAGATTATGGTATTCAATTACAAGCTAAGCAAAAATTAAAATCTTATTATGGAAATATGAATGAGAGACAATTCAGAAATGTGTATAAAAAAGCTATAATGAAAAAAGGCGATACAGCTGAAAACTTAATAGGCTTATTAGAAAGAAGATTAGACTCAATTATATATAGATCGAAACTATCCAATACAATTTTTTCATCTAGACAGTTAATTAATCATGGACATGTTAAAGTTAATGGCAAAAAAGTAAATATTTCAAGTTATCAAGTAAAAGAAGAGGATAAAATTGAAATTAAAGATAAATCAAAACAACTTGCAATTATAGATATTGCTTTAGCAAATAAAGAAAGAGAAGTTCCGGAATATTTGCAATTGGATGAAAAGAATAAAAAAGTTACATTTGTAAGAGTTCCAAAATTTGAAGAAGTCCCATATCCTGTTTTAATGGAACCAAACTTGGTCATCGAATATTATTCAAGATAAAATAAAAATATAAGTATTTAAGTTATTGATTCTACATTGATTGCTGTAGCATCTGAATGATATAATAGATAAGTTGATTCGAAAGTTCATAAATGATTGAAAATTATTTAATATATATAATAATAATTCTCACTTCTTTAATATTATTACTTAAATTTTCTAAACCTATATTTAAATTTTTTTTATTTTTATCGATTGGAATGCTGCTTCTTGTATACGTATCTGGTTGTTCAAAAGGAAATTTAAATGTTACTAAATCAATGGAAGGTGTTGAAGAAAATACATTAACAAGAATAAGAGATTTGCCATTTGTTAAAAAATCTGAAATTGATATAGAGAGAAGTTTAGTAATGGGAGAAGGAAAGTCTTGGAGTGGACAACTTAGTATAATAGTTCCAGCAAAAAAAACTGAAGTTTTTAATTTTTATGTAAACAATATAGAGGCATTTGGCTGGAAAGAACAAACTACAATTAGAGGAGAAACAAGTATTTTAAATTACGTAGGTGAAAACAATAGAGTGGCAATAATCACTATAAAAGAATTAAGATTTAATAATTCAGAAGTTTTAATATCTGTATCTCCATATGCTGAAGAATTTGAAGATGCAATTGGAGATGTTATTAACGAAAAATATCTTGAATTAAGTGATTGGAAAAATTAATAATATAATAATTTATTCTTAATCTTTCTTTTTAAAATTTATTTTTTTATTTTCTAATAACTTTGATAATTCACCGTTTTCAAACATTTCTTTAATAATATCACATCCACCAACAAATTCTTTTTTTATATATAATTGTGGAATTGTTGGCCAATCGCTAAACACTTTTATTCCATCTCTTAAATTTTGATTTTCAAGTACATTAACTCCCTTAAAATTTACCTCTAAAATTTTGAGAATATTTGATACAGCCATAGAAAAACCACACTGTGGAGCATCAGGTGTACCTTTCATAAATAGACAAACATCATTGTTATCTATTTCATTTTTTATTTGTTCATTAGTTTGTTGATCCATCTTTCTCCTTAGTTTTTATTGCAAGAGCATGTAATTCGTTACCCATTTTACCCTTTAAAGAATTATATACCATCTTATGTTGTTCTATTTTACTTTTACCAGCAAATTGTGAAGAAATTATTGTCGCAGAATAATGATTACCATCACCTGCAAGGTCTTGAATTTCTATACTTGCGTCAGGTAAAGCTTCTTTGATTAAACTTTCTATTTCCTTTAAATCCATTGCCATTAGTTATCCATATAATTATTTAACCAAGTTTTATTAACATCTTCAAGTTCGTCAATTGTTAAATTTATATCATTATCAAATTTAATTAAATTTTCATGAACAGTACCTAATTCTTCAAAATAAACTGAATTTTCTTTTAAAATTTCCTTAAATTCTTTGTAATTTTTTTTTGTTAATTCAACTATATATCGACCTTGATCTTCGCCAAAAAAATATTCAAATTTATTCATTAATCCTTTAATAGGATTAATTATAATTCCTTTATTACCCATTATACACATTTTTGAGATAGCTGTTAATATACCTCCAAGAGAAACATCGTGACATGATAATATTAATTTTTTATGAATTAATTTTAAGATAGTTTCACCTATATTCTTTTCATTAAATAAATTTATGTTTGGTGGAGGACCTTTTTTTTCTGATAAAATTTCCTTAGCAAAAATACTTTGATCTAAATGACCTTCAGTTTTCCCAATCACTAATACATAATTTCCTTTTTCCTTAAGACCCAAAGTTATCATTTTATTATAGTCATTAATTAAACCAACGCCTCCAATAGTTGGTGTTGGTTTAATTCCCTTATCTTTTGTTTCGTTATAGAAAGAAACATTTCCAGAAACCACAGGGAAGTCTAAATATTTGCATGCTTCTGTAATTCCTTCAATACATTCTACAAATTCTCCCATGTTTTTTTCTTTTTCTGGATTTCCAAAATTAAGACAATTGGTAATTGCAATTGGTTTTGCTCCTACTGAAATTAAATTTCTCCAACTTTCACAAACAATTTGTTTTCCTCCAGTTATTGGATGAGCAAAACAATAAGAAGCTGACGAGTCTACAGATGCAGCTACTGCTTTTTTTGTTCCATGAATTCTTACTACACCAGCGTCACCACCAGGTTTTTGTATGGTATCACCCATAACTGTATGATCATATTGACTCCATACCCATTCTTTATTAGTTAAATTTGGACTAGATAAAATTTTTTTCAAGCTATCTGACAATTTTAAAGATTTAAAGTCTTCCTTATTGATTTTTAATTTTTGTGGTAATTTAGTTTTTTTCCATTTTCTATCATAGACAGGAGCATTTTCTGCTAGATGGCTAATTGGTATATCTGCAACTTTTTTATTGTCGAATAAAATTTCTATTTTTTTTGTGTCTGTAGTTTTACCAATAACTGCAAAATCTAAATTCCATTTATCAAAAATTTTTTTTGCATATTCTTCTTTTCCACTTTCTAAAATTATAAGCATTCTTTCTTGACTTTCGGATAACATAATTTCATATGGGCTCATTTTTTCTTCCCTACATGGTACTTTGTTCAAATCTAATTCAATTCCTAATTTTCCTTTAGACGCCATTTCAATACTTGAAGAGGTTAATCCAGCAGCGCCCATATCTTGAATTGCTATAATTGATCTATCGGCCATTAGTTCTAAACAAGCTTCCAGTAATAGTTTTTCTGTAAAAGGATCTCCTACTTGTACAGTAGGTTTTTTTTCTTCAATTTGATCATCAAAAATTGCTGAAGCCATACTTGCTCCATGAATTCCATCTCTTCCTGTTTTGGATCCCACATATATTACCGGTTTGTTTAAACCGTTAGCTTTTGAATAAAATATTTTATTTTTATCTACAAGACCTAATGTCATAGCATTAACTAGAATATTTCCATTGTAAGATTCATCAAAAACTGTCTGTCCAGCTATAGTCGGTACTCCAATACAATTTCCATATCCACCTATACCTTTAACTACACCACGTAAAAGATTTTTTGTTTTTTTGTGTTGTGGGGATCCAAAATGAATAGAATTTAAATTAGCTATTGGTCTTGCCCCCATCGTAAAAACATCTCTCATAATTCCTCCAACACCAGTTGCTGCACCTTGATATGGTTCAATAAAAGATGGGTGGTTATGACTTTCAATTTTAAAAACTATAGCATGATCATCACCTATATCTATAACACCTGCATTCTCTCCAGGACCTTGTATGACCTTATTTCCTTTGGTATGAAATTTTTTAAGATGTTTTCTTGAAGATTTATATGAACAATGTTCGTTCCACATTGCTGAAAAAATGCCAAGTTCAGTAATATTTGGATTTCTTTTTAATAATTCACAAATTTTTTTATATTCTTCTTTCTTTAATCCATGATCCAAAGCGATTTTTTCTGTTACTTTCATTATTTAAAGTTTTCTAAAAGATTTTCAAAAAAAATTGAGCCATCTTCACCCGATAAGTGGGCGTCTATCATTCTTTCAGGATGAGGCATCATACCTAAAATATTTTTATTTTTATTAAATATTCCTGCGATGTTTCTAATTGCTCCATTTGGATTAAACTCTTCATTGTTTAATCCTTCTTTATTACTGTAAGTTAATGCAATTTGATCATTATCTTCTAAAAATTTTAACTCATCATCTGAGCAAAAATAGTTACCTTCGTTATGAGCAATATGTAATTTTAAAACATTTTTTTTAATATTTTTAAAAAATATATTATTTTTACTATTAATTTTTAGATAAACATTTTTACAAATAAAATTTAAATACTTGTTTTGTTGTAGTATACCGATTAACAGATTAGTCTCAGTTAGTATCTGAAAACCATTACATATTCCCAAAACCAAACCTCCAGATTTAGCAAATTCCATGACAGATGAAATTATTTTAGATTTTGCTGCAATACTTCCACATCTTAAATAGTCACCATAAGAAAAACCCCCTGGTAAAACAATTAAATCACTTTTTGGTATAGATACTTCATTGTGCCAAACCATTTGGTTTTTAAAACCGAACTTTTTAAGAGCTACATCCATGTCTCTGTCACAATTCGATCCAGGAAATATTATTACTGAAGATTTCATTAATAGAGTTAAATTATTTTATAATCCTCTATTACTAAATTTGCTAAAAGTTTTTTACACATTTCTTCAACCAAGGATTTAGCTTTAATTTCATTATTTTCATTAACATTTATTTCAAAAAATTTTCCTTGCCTTACTTCTTCAACATTTGAAAAATTCATCCCATTAAGCGTTTGTTGAATAGCTTTTCCTTGCGGATCTAAAACCCCATTTTTTAAGGTTACAATTACTTTTACTTTCATTATTTTTTTTTAATTTTTACAGCTCTAGGTTTTGTAAACTTTAATGGTCTTATATTCGCTCGTTCATGTAGTATATTTAATCTTCTTGCTACTTCTTGATAGCCTTCAATTAAATTTCCTAAATCTTTCCTAAAGATATCTTTATCTAATTTTTTTTCAGTTGTTAGATCCCAAAGTCTACAAGTGTCAGGACTAATTTCATCAGCCAGCATTATATCGTTTTTATCTTCTCCTGAGATTCCAAATTCGACCTTAAAATCTACAAGCTTAATTCCAATTCCTCTAAACATTCCTTGAAGAAAATCATTTATTCTTCTACATTCTTCATTTATCCAATCTAGAGCTAAATCATTTAACCAGTTAAAAGATAAAATGTGTTCTCTTGTAATTAATGGATCTCCCAGTTCATCGTTTTTTAAAAAGTGTTCTATTAAAGGTCTATCTAATACTGTACCATCTTCTATACCCAGTCTTGTAGTTAAAGAACCAGTTGCTATATTTCTCACAACAAATTCAATAGGAATGATTTCTAATTGTTTTACTAGTTGTTCTCTCATGTTAATTCTTTTTACAAGGTGATTTTTAATTCCCACCTGATTTAAATTTGTAAAAATATGTTCTGATATTCTATTGTTTAATATTCCTTTACCTTCTATTGTAGCTTTTTTTTGATTATTAAACGCTGTTGCATCATCCTTAAAATGTTGAATTACACAATTTTTCTCAGGTGATGCGTAGATTATTTTTGCTTTTCCTTCGTAAAGTTTTTTACCTTTTTTCATTATTTAAATACTCTTTTAAATATATAATTAACATTCTTAAAATGTTTATTGTATTTAAATATATCATCAATTTTTTTATCAGAAATTTTATCTCTAATAGATTTATCATGTTTGATTAGCTTTTTTAGATCTATGCTTTTAGCGAAACTCTGTTTTGCATTTTCTTGTACTATTCTGTAAGCTTTTTCCCTTGATATTCCTACTTTTGTTAACTCTAACATAAGTTCTTGAGAATAAATTAAACCCTTAGTAATATTTAAATTACCAATCATTTTTTTAGGGTAAACAATCATTTTATCTAATATGTTACATAGTCTTGTTAAAGCAAAATCCAAAGTTATATTTGCATCAGGTCCAATATTTCTTTCTACACTTGAATGAGATATGTCTCTTTCATGCCATAGTGCAATATTTTCTAATGCTGGAACAACATAGCTTCGCACCATTCTTGCTAAGCCAGTTAAATTTTCACTTAAAATAGGATTTTTTTTATGTGGCATTGCCGACGAACCTTTTTGTTTTTTAGAAAAGTATTCCTGCAACTCATAAACTTCTGTTCTTTGTAAGTGTCTAATTTCTGTTGCTATTCTTTCTATTGAACCTGCTATTATTGCCAATACAGAAAAATAATGTGCATGTCTGTCTCTTGGAATAATTTGTGTTGAAATTGGCTCTGGTATTAATTTAAGTTTTTTTGCGACATAAATTTCTATTCTTGGATCTATATTTGCATATGTTCCTACGGCCCCTGAGATTGCACAAGTAGATATATTTTCTATAGCATCTTTCAATCTTTTCTTATTTCTTTTAAATTCTTCATAAAATGAAGCTAGTTTTAAACCAAATGTTATTGGTTCAGCGTGAATT